>NPID01000231.1_pt3 | contig 141845 bp, 112 predicted proteins | sample 8637491 | NCBI WGS metagenome assembly NPID01 (sample SAMN07420843, study PRJNA396082) | bioreactor metagenome | isolation source: sample BA6 brine-fed electro-methanogenic bioreactor BA | place: Japan: Kochi | collected 2016-06-14
TGAGGTCGAAATGACAATAATGCGAGGAGATTTCTCCACTGAGCTCGAAAGACACTCTACACCCTGTCATTTCGAGCGAGGGCTTTGCCCGACGAGAAATCTCGTTAATTTGAGTAGGAGATTTCTCCACTCCGGTCGAAATGACAATAGTGCGAGGAGATTTCTCCACTCCGGTCGAAATGACAATAGTGCAGGAGATTTCTCCGCTCCGGTCGAAATGACAATAGTGCCAGGAGATTTCTCCGCTAAGGTCGAAATGACTCTAATAATGAAGTATTTTAACCAAAGGGAATCATGCGGTATATTGTCTTGTCAATGACATTCATCCTATTCGCGCTGTCATGCGCGGGAGGTAGCGAAATGGCGAAGAAAGAATTATCGGGCGGATGGAAGCCCGGCGACACTGTCGAAGTGGTCGGAAAAATTTCCGACATGCCGTGGCAACATCTGGTGGGTATGCATGAGTTCTACCCCTATTTCTACTACATCGACAACGAAAACGGCGGGCAGATAGTAGCTTATTCCGCCGAGGAAATCGTTTGCGGAAGCGACATACGGCTGTCGGGCGAGGTGATCGAGGCGGGAGGTAATTCCAAGCGCCCCGGGTCGGACGAGGAATACAGGGAGTTGCAACTGCTCGTGCATTCCTTCGACTGTTTGAAATGATGATTTTGATTTATGATTGAGGATTGCGGGCGAAAAACCCTTGGTTTAGGACGATCTACCGGTGGTTGGCCGAAATCTGCAGTTGGTGAATCGCAAAATAGAGGTGGTGAATGATTTCCGAGCCCTCGAAAACGATCGACCACGACTCGGAAACGATCGACCACGACTCGGAAACGATCGACCACGACTCGGAAACGATCGACCACCAAGTAGATTTCATAAACCACCGAATCGAAGAGCTTTACCACCGGCGATTTTCGATTGACTATCGAACATGGGCGGGCATCCCCTCGCTGAATATATAACAGGCATTGAATATCGTAAAATCTTCTGTATTATTTTAATATAGAAATCTAACCCTTAGGAGGAAAAGATGAGATTATCAAAAATGAAACTGTTTGCGGTAGTTATATTGGCTACAGCCCTTGCAACTACGGCCTTTGCCGAAGAGGTTCAGGACATGGGCAAACAGCCGTGGACCGTCGATATCGAGGAAATTACCATCGAGAACGAGGATTTCCAGATCGCCCGATGGACGGGATCGAGCATGCAAATGACGCTGATGTCGATACCCCCAGGCGGCGAAATCGGCCTCGAGATGCATGGCGACATTGACCAGTTTATCCGCATCGAACAGGGCAAAGCTCAGGTTGTGATGGGCGAAAAAGAGGACGCCCTAACATTCGATAAAAAGGTCGAGGACGACTGGGCGATTTTCATTCCGGCCGGATACTGGCATAATGTCATCAACATCGGCGAAGAGCCGCTGAAGGTCTATTCCATATATGCTCCGCCGGAACATCCTTTCGGAACCCGTTTCGAGACTTATGAGGAGGCGGAGGAAGCCCACGATCATTAAATTTGAGTTGAGAAGTTAGAGTTGAGAGTTTAAGGGGCGCGGATTCGCGTCCCTTTTCATTTCTTCCGATACATCTTCCAATATGTTCAACATTTTGCGCTGATAATTTTACTTGCATAGCGGGCAAAATATCTCTATCTTCAAACTAAAGATGGGAGCGCAAAATGAAGAATCGAAATCCGATTCTTGAAATATTAGGCTATATCCTGCTTATCGCAGGCATGGTGTTTGGCCTGATTCTGATGGGAATATGGATTCCCAAAGTCGGTTTTATGCCTAAGGTTGTATCTTTGCGAGTGGTCTCCCAAAACACTCGCGACGGCTCGGGCTTCCTTATCCAAAATCCCCATGAATTCGGTATTCGCGAAGTGGTAATCGATATCAACGGGTCGAGGTTTTCACCAGGATACACTTGCAACGTCGGGTTTATTCCTGGGGGAAACGAGACATCTTGGGTAAAATGCTCCGCCTTAAACAAAGACGGCACTCCATTTAAACCTGAAATAAATGTGCGCCGCGTAGAAGTTTACGGCTACATCGATAACCGGCGTTGTTACCGCCAGTTAACACCTGGACAAGTTATGCGTGAAGCCCGTTATTAATGCCTCTGCGAAACCTCGATCAAACCTTGCCAATTAAACTTTCGAAGAATCCCTCGTAATTTTCGACGGTCTTTTCGATTGTAAACCGCTCCAAAGCCGCTTTCAGACCATTTTCGATAAGTCTTCCCCGCAGTTCATCATCGGATAAAACTCGCTGAATGCTCTCTGCAAGGCCTTCGATGTCCCCGTCGTCGAACATGAGGCCGTTTCCCTCATTATCGAGGACATCGATAATTCCGAAACTTCGGGTTGCAACTACGGGAACGCCCATGCCCATAGCCTCCACCAACACGAGGCCGAAACCGTCCATGGTCGATGGCAGGACGAAGACATCGAGAAGGCTGTAATAGTTGACAACATCGTCGATGGGAACGACGCCGGCATAAATTATCTGGTTCTTCAAGTGAATTTCCCTGGCGAGCTTGTCGAAAAACCCCTTCTCTATGCCCGCGAAAAATAACTTGATATCTTCGGGCAAAAACTTTGCGGCGCGGACTAATTGTTCCTGGTTTTTGAGCCGGGAGATACACCCGATTACCCTATCCCCCTGCTCAATACCGAACATGTCCCGAAAATACTCTGTGCGTGAAAGGTCGGCTTGGGCAAAAAAATCCCGCGATAGGCCGTTGTAGATGACATGAATATGATCGGCCGGATAACCACTCTCGACGAAATGAGTTTTCAGCTGGTCGCTGACGACGACTATTTTCGATGTCCCCCGAACGTAGAATTTCCGCTGAAGTGCACCGCCCATGCTCAAAGACCTCTGCCGCCGGGTGTGTATTACATGGGCGGGCAGATGATATAACTTCTTCGCGAAGATGGACAAATACCTGTCTGTGCTGGACTGGGCGTTGATTATCTGAATTCCTTCCCGTCGAGCGATATCTCGAATGGCGGCTATAGACTTGAAATCGAGTTTACTCTGAAAGGCTATGGGAAAGACCTCTGCGGAACTATCCTTCAGGATTTCGCCGAGAAGTGCACCGTCGGGACAACCGACAATGACCCGATGCCCCTTCTCCGCAAGACCTTTTGCCAGAAGAGAAGTCGAGCGTGTAGCACCGGTGAGGAATCCCTCGCATGTCAGAATCAGTATCTTCATTACGCGGGCAATATAATCAAATTGAATGCTCCACCAAAGGACATTTTGAGCATTTTCCTGTTTACTTTCCCAATTTTTTATAGTTTCATGTTTGAATGTAACTTATTCGTTATCACCGATATAACTTGACACTGCGTCTCCGGCTATTCCGAGGATTCTTTCGAGAAGTTTGTCGATACCCTCGGTCTGTATAGCACTTATCATGACAGCGTCTGAATATTCCCTTTCGAGATCGAGGCGCGCGAAGTCGTCGATGGTGTCGATTTTATTCAGCACGAGGAGTTTTTGTTTGTCAGCGATTTCTAATCTTCTAAGCTCCGTTTCGACAATCTTCAAATGGTCTTTTAGAGCCTGATGTCCGGCATCGGCGACGATTAGAATTAAATCTGATTCTACAGCTTCGGCAAGGGTGCTTTTGAAACTCTCGACGAGATCATGGGGCAATTTTCGAATGAAGCCTACTGTATCCGTAAAGAGTATTTTATGCCCCCATGGATCTCTGAAAACGCGAGTTCGCGGATCGAGGGTTGCGAAAAGTTTGTCCTCGGCGTGAGCTTTAGAATGAGTCAGAGCATTTAGCAGAGTGGATTTGCCGGCATTGGTGTATCCGAGTAGTGATACGCGGAATTCGTTGCCCCGGGATTTGCGTCGAGTTAGTCTTTGGCTTTCGACTTTGGCAAGTTTGTCCTTTAGCTTTGATATTCGCCTGTCAATAACTCTGCGGTCTGTTTCGAGCTGAGTTTCGCCGGGACCTCTCGCCCCGATACTTCCGCCGTATTGTCGCGAAAGATGCTCCCACATACCGGAAAGACGAGGTTTGAGATACTCTAACTGTGCCAGTTCGACTTGAATTTTCGCCTCGCTGGTTCGAGCGCGGGTGGCGAAAATATCGAGAATAAGGCCGCTTCTGTCAAGGATTTTGACTTCACCGCCGAGCGCTTTTTCTATATTGAAAAGCTGTTTAGGTTTGAGATCGTCGTCGAATACCACGGTATGGCACTCTTCGGTTTCGACGAGAGATTTGAGCTCTTCCAATTTGCCTTTGCCTATGAAAGTCGCGGCCACGGGCTTATCGAGGGATTGCTCCAATGTAGCAACTACTTCCCCGCCTGCAGTATCCGCTAAGCGTGAAAGCTCTAACATCGATTCCTCGAAGAAATGGCGTGTCTGGTCGGCAGTGCGTAGCCCTACAATTATTACCTTTTCTTTATATGATGACATATTTTTCCTATTTCGTTATTAGTTCGGTCAAAGGGAGAGGAAATGACCTTTTTTCTTAAGTAGAACGAGTCTAATTATAGTTGACAAGGATCATGATTGCTCTCCTGCAATTCGCCGGTTAAAAACCATTTGTCTGCGTGTTTTATAACAACATTTACTAATGCACCGCGCAAGTCTTTTTTCGATGGGAACAAAACGCGGCGTCCTCCCCTATCATAACCATATTGCATCTCAGGATTTTTCGGAGAGGTGCCTTCGACGAGAACCTCACGAGTTTTCCCCAGTAATGACTCGCTGTATTTTGCGGCGTAATCCTGGCCGAGGTCGATAATTCTCTCGAGTCGGGATATTTTGAGTTCTTCCGGGACATCGTCGTCGAGTTTTTCCGCGGCGGTTCCGGGTCGGATTGAATAACGAAAAGCGAATGAAGCGGCGTATCCTACTGTTTTGTATAAACTTACGGTATCTTCGAAATCCTCGTCTGTTTCCCCTGGAAATCCGGCGATAATATCGGTAGTCAATGTGACATCGGGAATTCTGGTTTTTATTCTGTCAACAAGATTAAGGTAGTCCACGCGAGTGTAGCCGCGGTTCATCGCCCGCAATACCCTTGTGGAACCGGACTGCACGGGTAAATGTATAGCCTCGCATACCTTTGGTAATTCGGCGATGGAGTCGATAATTTCATCGCTCATGTCTTTGGGATGATTGGTAACATAGCGGATTCTGGCCAATCCGTCGATGTCGTTCATTCTCTTCAGGAGTCCTGCGAAGTTCGAATTCGACTTTTTATCGAGGTAGCTATTGACATTTTGGCCAAGCAGGGTTATCTCGCGGATACCAGCCTGAACATTGAGTCTCGCTTCATCGAGTATGTCCTCAATAGAACGGCTTCGCAATTTTCCTCGGACATAGGGGACTATGCAGTAACTGCAGAAGTTTTCGCAACCTCGCGATATGGCGATAAATGCCTTCATACTGCCGTCTGCAATATGCGCGCGAAGGCCGTCGCCGGAAAGTCTATCGACATCGAGGCAGGCTTCCCTGCTAATTTTCTCGATGGCTTCGGGAATTCTATCAATTTCCCCCGGACCTACAGCAAAGGCTATTTGCGGGTATTTATCGAGTAACTCCGCGCCCTTTTCCTGAGCGACGCACCCCATAACTCCGACTTTGGCCTTTGGATATGTTCCTGCAAGGGTTAGAAGATGGCCGATGGCCCTGTCTTCCGCGGCCTGTCGAACGGCACAAGTATTGACGATTATCAAATCAGCTTCACTTTCCGCAGATTCCTTCCAGCCGGCTTTTTCGAGCATATCTGCCACTGCGGAGGAGTCGTATTCGTTCATTTGACAGCCGTATGTTTTTATATAGAATTTATTTTCTCGCAATGGACCACACCGTTCGTGTATATTTTTGGCTTAACAGAGATCATTTTCCCTTTATCATGATTATCGACGGGCACTTCAACTCGCATATAATTGTCCGTCCATCCGTGGCCGATGCCGTCGCGAATACGTTCTATTATAACGCTCCGTGTTTTTCCTAACTGAGATTCGGAGAATCTACCTCTAAGCTCTTCGTGCAAGGCTCTCAACCTTTCCATACGATATCGAGCGGTTTCCGTATGAACCACATTTGGCATTTTCGCCGCCGCCGTTCCCGGCCTCGGAGAATATCTGAATACGTGTAAATAACTGAAAGGCAATGAGTTGAGTAAGCCGTAAGTTTCCTCATATTCTGAATCAGTTTCTCCGGGGAATCCCACAATTACATCAGCTCCAAGACCAATATCATCGACCTTTGCGGCGAGATTCCGAACAGTTGTAGCATAATCTTTGGCGGCATACTGCCTGTTCATACGCGTTAAAACGCTGTCCGAGCCTGACTGCAAAGGCACATGCAGATGATTCGCAAGGCGTTTTTCCTTTGACAGAAGTTCTATCAGGTCATTTGTCACCTTCTCCGATTCCACACTGGAAAGGCGCAGGCGCAGGATTTCCGTCTCATCGAGTATTTTACGGCATAAACCGGCCAGGTCAAGCCCGTCCGTAAAGTATCTGCCGTCGTGGACGCCTGTCAGAACAGCTTCTTTGACGCCTGCACGCTCAAGCTCTTTAACTCTCGCAACAACGGCATCTGAAGGGACACTCCGCTCCCTGCCTCGAACTAACGGAACAATGCAGTAGGAGCAAAACTGGTCGCAACCGTCCTGAATCTTGACATAGCCTCGAGTTCGCCCGTGGAATGTCTGAGGAAATTGTTGACCGGCATCGCCCCGTCCTAAGTGGTCGGCAATTTTCGCTCCATCGTTCTTTTCAAACGCCCTCTCTACGCCCAACTCCTCGATGATATTCTCCTCGAAGCTGACAGCTGAACATCCTGACAGAAAAAGGCGTTCCACAGCATAATCCCGCTTCATCCGACGCAGATATTGGCGGACCTTGTAATCGGCGCGCATCGTAACGGTGCATCCGCAGACCACTACGGCGTCATAGGGAGGTTTGCCTACGATCTCATGCCCTGCATTCGAGAGTTCCCGCTCGATTCCGCCGGCTTCGCACTGATTTAACTTGCATCCAAATGCCTTGACTTTAATACGCATTATTTCTATCGTGTTGTTGACTAACTCATTAAAACTACTGGCGCGGTTTTTGCGTTCACTTTTTAGGTGTCGCCAGGAGCGCTTCAAATCGAGACGACCAAATAGAATCGAATTTTACCCTTGCGCGAACCGCATTATTATACGAACTTATACTCATGAACTCAAGCAAAAAACCTACATATTTATTCTCCGATGCCCATTTCGGCGCTGGAACGGCGGAAATCGAATCGGAAAAGCTGGAGAAGATGACTTTTCTCCTCGAAGAAATCGTTCGCAAGGAGGCCGTATGCTACATTCTTGGCGATTTGTTCGATTTCTGGTTCGAGTTCCGCGGAGGACTCACACGCGGTTTCGACGAGGTTCTCAAAGCCTTACGAACTGCAGTCGAAAGGGACGCGAAGATAAACCTGATTGGCGGCAACCACGACTGGTGGGCGGGAAATGCCTTCGAAAGTGTGTCCGGCGTTAAAATGCACAGGGAGCCAATTATAGCGGAAATTCAGGGCAAGCTTTGCTATCTGGCCCACGGCGACGGGCTCGCTCAATCGGATTGGGGATATCGTAATCTACTCAAGCCGACTTTCCGGAATTCGGCTACTAACTGGCTTTTCAAGCAACTGCCGCGCTCTGTAGGGCAGAGAATGATGAGCGGAATCTCCAGCGGAAGCAAGCTTTACACAAAAAACAGAAATCTCGATATGGAAGCGGAATATGTGATTGCCGCGGAAAGCATGCTGGCGAGTCTTCAAATCGACGCCGTAATTATAGGCCATACCCACGAACCGGCGCGAATAGTGGATTTGGAAGCAGGTCAATACGTCAATATCGGCGATTTTTTCGACCAATTTTCTTATGCTGTGATCGAAAATAGCACCATTAGGCTGGAAACCCTTTAATAATCGGCATCACCGGGGTCGATGTTTTTTCGCAGTTCCTTCTTCTCCCCCTGCATCCGCTTTTCTTCGAGCATCTTCTGCTTGGCCCTTCGACTACGTCTTTCCTTCTGTTTGCGAACTTTGAATCTGCGCTTCTCTTCGCGGGACTCTTTGCCTTTGACCTTTTCTTCGATTCGGTCGCAGATTTCCCGCCGTGCATAGAAGCGGTTCATCTCCCGCGAACGGGTCTTTTGCACCTTAACTTCGATGCCGGTTGGTTCGTGTTTGATGTAAACACAACTCGCGGTCTTGTTAAGTTTCTGTCCGCCCCGTCCGGAACCGTGGATAAACTTTTCCGTGAGATCGCTCTCCTCGATTCCCAGCTCCTTCATTCGAGAGATAAGGTCGTCTAATTTCTTTTTCGTAATTGGCGGATTTATTGCAGACATAACTAATTAGCAAACTCATAGGAAAAACCTATGGATATGGTCAGAAACTGAAGCCAATTCTTAACGTATCCATCTCCGAAGTTCCGTTCATCTTCGCTGTTGCCAACCGCGCCGCCGGCGAGATAACGCAAGTTTAAAAATCCCTCGGTATCCTTCGGAAGGACTATTCCCGCGCGAAGCGAGGCATCGATGATAGCACCCTCTACCTCGGTGTCGGAGCCGTTGAGGTAGCTTATCGGCGCGTAAAAGCCGTCGATTTCGGTGCCCAGCCAGAATCCGGAATAGTAGTTTTTCCGCGCTCTAAACTTGATTATCGGAACAGGGCCGACATCGTTCTGTGTCCTGAAAAGCTCGCCGTCGAGGGATTGGAAGTTTATCGTGGCATTTCGAAGCTGAAGGGAGATTCCGATAGCCAGTTCATCGTCGCCATCGGCGAAATCATATAGATAGCTGAACCGGTAGAAGGGGAAATTATATAGAAACAGCATCGGCGTGCCGGCTGGGAAGAGCTGGTCGTCAACCATTAGATCGTCGCGCAAAATCTCATTTGTTTCGAGGCGCAGGGGCTGATAAAGAAAGACCAGTGTGCTCTTCGGATTCAACTTCAAATCCAGGCTGAAACGGGTTACGGGGAAAAGGACATTCTGGCCGCCGTCTTTGGCGTAATTGAAATAAGTGCCGTTTTCGCCGGATTGAATTCTGTGGCTGAGCACTCCAAGATAGCCTATCTCCGCGGAGGCTTTGAGAGAGTAGCTTCTCTGAGGATTATTGAGGGTCATGTTCTGGCCGAAAGCCGCGCTTATGGCCACGAGAATGATCAGGATAAATGTTGTTTTCTTCATGAAAAAACTCCTTTAGCAGTTCGATAACAGTTTACAAATCTCTTCAAGATATTTCGCGTCGATCATATCGAAGGCGGAAAATTCCACAGAGTCTATATCAAGGACGCCGATGACTTCGCCCTTCGAGTCGAAAAGGGGAACAACGATTTCGCTACAAGTTCGGCTGTCGCAGGCGATATGTCCCTCGAATTCGTGGACATCATCGACGATGACTGTTTCTTTTGCCGTGGCGGAAAAACCGCAAACTCCCCTGTCCAAAGGTATTGTCAGACATCCCAATGTCCCTTGGTAAGGGCCGATAGCCAGCAGATTCGGTTCAACAACCCGGTAAAAGCCTGTCCAGAAGAAATGGGGAAAAGCATGTTGCAGGATACAGGCAACCGTGGCCATTCCGGCAACCATATCCGGGCAGGCGCCGAGGGTGGAGCTTATCTCCGGTAGAAGCTCTTCGTAAATCTCTTGTTTCCGTTCATTGATCATCCGAAACCTCTAACTATATAAGTATTATCAATATATACAAGACTTGAGAATTTGCAACGGTATAAAAAAGAAGGGCGGCTCCAAACCGCCCTTCCGAGGGTAAAAGTTGGAATGGCCTATTTTAGAAGCACCATTTTGATTTCGCGGCTCTCTTCGCTTGTGCGGACTCTTGCGAAATATGCACCGCTGGGAAGTTTCGCGCCGTCGAAACGGAGAGAATGATTGCCGGCTGGGCGGAAGGATTCTTCGCTGTAAACGACGTTGCCGTGGACATTATAGACCGTTATCTCGACATCGCCTTCCTGCGGCGTTCTAAATGCTATGGTTGTAACCGGGTTGAAGGGATTCGGCCAGTTGGAAAATAGCTCGAAGCCGGAGGGTTTTTCGATGTCGTCGCGAGTGTAAACCGAGCCATCGTTCCAATCAACGGTCCAATCGTAAAGGACTGGCAGGTCATAACTTTCCCGTCGATATAGAGTGGCTTTGACTCGAACTGAATCGACAGTTGATAGGGCGGAGATGTCTATTTCACCCAGAGTTCCGCTCGTGAAGCCGTTCGCGAAGAGACTCCATGAACCGCCGGCGGACTTTGAATAAACGGAGACTTTAATCGAATCGCCTGCGTTCTGCGACCATCGGACATGCCCCCAGTTATCGCTTCCGGCGGGATGCCAATCGAATGCCACGGGCTGTCCTACGATGTAGCCGCTGTCGGCATCCTGATTGGAGACCAGCAGGAAATCGTCCCAATACGCGGTCCCCTGAGCGGCGTTGCCCAGTAGTTTGCTTCCCACGGCGAACATGGTTATCTGGGATAATCCTCCCGCCGACCACGACCCCTGCAAGATTCCGTCGATGTAGAGTTCGGTGGTGTTGGCTTCGAGGTCGAATTCCAGCTCGTATAGATGCCACAGCGAATCCATCGATGTGTGTATAGTTCTGCCTGTGCCGTCCCATAGCTTGAGCGTATCGCCTTTGGCATACACTACAATGCCGGTTGTGAAAGAACTTGAATAATCGGAGCCGTCGTGAAGGCCGAGGAATTCGGCTTTATCTTCCAAAGCTGGATTGAATATCTTCGCGTAGCATCGGACTGTGCCTTTTGTGATGGGGTCGAAGGCCTGCCACGCGCCTACATAGGCGGAGCTGTTCCTGTCGCGCAGGCGAAGGCTGTATGTTCCCGATACCTGACGTCTGTTTTCGAGGGTGACTTCGATACTGGATCCGCCGGTGTATCTATTCCAAACCGCCCATGCATCGGATTCGGAGGCGTATTCCATGTCGTCGTCGATTAGTGTAACAGAGCCTTCCAAATAAACGGAGTTATCGCCGACTCCGAGATCGGTGATGTCGGACACGAGGAACTGGGCGTCGGTGGTCTGATGCCAATCGTAAGCGGGAATTGCGTCCTCTATGGTGATGCTTCTGCTGATCGACCAACTGCCCTCATGGAAATCATCCTTAGCGCGGACACGCCACCAGTAGGTTTCGCCTACTGTCATCGCGCCCTCGCCCTGGCTGTTTATCGTGTAATTGCATATGCCGCTTCCGGCAATTCGGGGCACCATCGGCCCAAAGCCGGAGGAATTCGCCTCACTGTCGATGGTTATCGGCGATGTGAATCCCGGATTGTCGTCCAAATGAATCTCGAAATGAAGGTCGTCGCCGTCGGGGTCGTTGGGGACATTCCACTCGATAGTGGGTGTGCCGTTTTCCCATCGGGCATAATTGAAGGGCGTCGAAAGAGTGACGAATTCGGGGGGGTAATTTACTTCGCCCAAAGCGGTAAGAACGATTTTTGCAGTCTTGTCGGTGTTGAATGTCATCTCGAAAGGCACGAAGACGCTTTCGCCCACCGCAGGAGAGATATATATCTCGAAGGGCGTTGCGGCTGTTTTGACCTCGCCGGCGAGGATGTTTCCGAAGGTCGCGGTGTTGTCGAGGATTGTAACATCGGGGTGCCAGCTGGAAATTGTAGCTGAGACCGCGGTGGCCGTTCCCGAGCCGAGATTTCGGGCTTTCACGTAAAGTTCTACATTGCTTCCGGTTTCGATGTATTTACCGCCCGTATTGCCCCAATACGCAAGTTTCACCGAAGGCAGGCTGGTGTAGCTGTTGATGAACTCCGCCCAGATGTTGCATTCTGTAATATCCAGATTGCTCCACGAACTGGAAGCGGTGCCGGTTGGGATGTAGCCCATAACTCCCGCCGCTCCGCTGTATCCATTCTGGTGGCTACGGACAAGGGGTTTGCCGTCGGCGGCCACGGGGTATCCTTGAGCATCCATAAGGGCTTGAGCCGCCAAATCCAATGCCGATCCAGCTCCGCCGATGTTCCTCGTATCAACTTCATAAGCGAAATCGTAAATATCTACAAGACTGCTTCCCCAGTCGCGAGCGGCAGATATAGATGTAGTAACGCTTGAGTTGCCCTTTCCGCCAGCCAGTATCAGCTCTCTGCCGAAATCGGCTATGGCCATCTGGTAATCATTATGATCGTGGTCGAGGCGCAGGCCGGACATCGTAACACTGGAACTGCTGTAATAGGTAGCGTATTCGTCGATTAGCCAGTTTATTACTTGCTCTTCGGAGCAGTAGGGGTCGGCTGTCAGGGAAACGAGGAAATCATAATCCCAGCCCTGACCGGGAACATTGGCTTCGGAGTGGACGAGATAATCCCCATATCCCATAGTCTCGTATTCCATTTCGAGCATGCCTACGATACAGGCGTCGAAGCCTACGATGTTTATTGTCTTTCCTAAGTGGTCAGTTATCTCAGAAAGCATATTGGCGTATTCGCCATTGGAGAAACCGATTCCGCTTCCGTCGCCGTTGGTGTCGTCCCATATTATAGCCTTGTATGGCGGCGGAGGTGCGGGTCTGGCCCATCCTCCGCCATGGTTCCAGAGAACGAGCATATATCTCTCCGCGGGATAGGTATTTATTGCCCATATGGCGAAATCCCGAAGGACATCGGGATCTTCGGAATTCAACTCGCCAAGGTCGGCAATAAATCCGCCGTCGATGGAGTTATTTGTGGGATTTCCGGCCTGAATATAGTATCTCCGCACTGTTGACCAGTTGCCGAGATAGTCGTCGTAGCCGCCGTAACCGGCCATGCCGTCTATCTGGCAGACGATATTTACATCGGAGGTTGAACCGGCCTCCTCCATCTCGTCAACATCGCCGTTTATGAAGGAGGATAAATTGTTGTCTGCGCCGATATAGACCATAATAGTCCACTCGGCGGCGGCGGCATTAAAAGCCAGAAGCAATGTTACGATTATTGCCAGAATTGCGGTAAGGAATTGGCGAAGCATAGTGGTCTCCTTATTAATAATAAATCTTCAAACCACTCTCATACTTCTATAAGCTCCTCCTAAAAATCTCTTCTTTCTTAAATATACTTACCCAACTGGTAATTTTCAACAAGAAAAAGAACTTTTTTTATTGTCTTCTAAGTAGTTATAAGATATTCACATAGCGTTTTATTGCCCTCGATATTACAACTTTCTTCTAATCTTTGGGGCTTGCTAATTCGAGTATCTTTCCGGAGAGGCGTCGAAATCGTCCTTGCATGGCGGACAGCAGAAGAAATAGCGCCTGCCATCGAAATCGGAATATGTTGTGGTTGAACTTACCACACTTTCGTTTCCCATAATAGGACAGACGAACCTCAATTCATCGCCTTCCTTCTCAATAACGTTACCGGGAACGACAAAACCGCTCTTGAGGGCGTTTTTAACCTTCTCCTCCCCTTTGCATGAGGGGCAACAGTGGTAATACTTCTTATCGTTTAACAATGTGAATGGGGTTTTTGCATCGACAATACCCGAGTTACCGGTTGATGGGCAAATGAAGTGTTTGCCCTCGCCGTCGATCAGCCAGACGTTGGCTTCGGTAATCTCATTTTGCTTGATGGACGTTTGTTCGGCGTGCCCATGGTCACAATCTTCGCCGTGGACGTGGATTTCTGGCGATGAAGATCCTCCTCTAACTGAACTTGCAGTTTCATTGAGTCCGTGGTCGCAGTCCGGTCCGTGAACGTGGGCATTGAGTGTTGTAGCTGGAGTCTCAGGTCTTTCCCGAACTGATGGGTTTTGAGTATGGCTATCCTCGACTCCGCCGTGGTCACAGTCCGGTCCGTGAACGTGGCCGCCTGTTGTTGCCGGCCGTTGTCGGACTGGCGCAGAGCCATGGCCGTGGCCGTCATCCTCGCTGTGTTCGGCATCGACATAAGTTTCACCGCTCTTTTCGACGAGACCGCCGTAACCCGCTCCCATGAGGACATCGGTTGCAAGGCCAAAATGATAAACGATGCTCGCCATGTAGTTCCTTCCGACAAGCGGGCCATAGACAAGTTCAGTCGAAACGCCCGATGCGAAAGGATCCGCGGTGCCCTGCAGTGGCGATATTGATTGAACTTCATCAAATATATTCCATACGCCGAAAGTGAAAGAAATCGGGCCGGTGCGGAAGGTCGCGGCTATGTCGTGAATGGAGAAGGCGTCGGAACGGTCGATGGCAAAAGTGTTTTCGGGCAAATTCTGAGGCCCGAAGAGGGTCGAGTTCAGCCAGACTTTGAGGCCATCGACACCGGCAATATCCTTCCATACCAGTTTGCCGAAACCGCGCCATTCCGGCGTGAAAGGCAGGCTGGATGTTACTCCACCAACCGTGGTCTGCGATTGCGTAAACTCTGTTCCGGCCTGCAGAGTTATCCCTCTTGCCCAGTCCATTGATCCCTGGAGATGCATGGATGTTACCGATGTCGGCCCTTCGGCGTTGATGTATGTCAATCCGCCGTCGCCGTCCGGAACGGGGACGATTCTTCTGGAAATCCTCGAATAAGAGCCTCCGCCGGCGATTGTGAGAATATCGGTGCCGAAATAGTTTTTCCATTCGGAGCCTATAGTGGCGGCGTATCCGCGTTCGTTCTCCAAATTTGCGGGAACAATTACTGAAACCGATTGGTCGTAGCCCTCCATCAAATCCTGCACCGAGGGACGGAACCGCCCGCCGCTTCCGTAAGAGGCCAGCATCATAAAATCATCCGTGAAATTCCACTGAAGGGAAAGTCTCGGGAAAAGATTCCAAACTCTCGAGGAATTGGCTTTAGAGTCGCCGTCTAAACGAAGCCCAAACTTCATGGTAACGGGGTATGCGGGATAAAACTCGTCCTCAGCGATGAAAGAAATGCGGTCGTCCTTGCTGTCAAGCCGTCCCTCGAAACCCGGAGAGCTGTCCTCGATTGTCTCCGCATGATATTCGGCTCCAATTGAAAAATTTGTCGCGAAAAGATTCCGGCTCCAGTTTGTCTGCAGGGCGTATCCGTTTTCGTTGACTATAGTTTGTCTCTCCCCGGCAATCTGGTCAAGATCCACATCCGCGAGGGTTCCGGTTAGGCTGAGATTCCCATCGGCAAAAGGCATTCCGTAACTGAAACTGCCCTCGTAGCGCTGAGTTATGACCGAACGAATCCAATGCTCGCCGTCGCCGAAACTCTCGCGGTCAAAACCAATCATTCCGCCCAGACGGTTTTCGCGGATGAAAAGGCCTGTAACGCTGGCGTTATAAGATGGCGATTCGCCTAACATAAGCCTCACACGCCCGAAAGAGCGTTCGTTCTTTGGGGATTCTGACCAACCGTCGCCGTCGCGGTCGAAGGCGTCTCCGGATGCCATATCGAAAGCTGTTGCCACGCCGATTCCGCCTATAGCGGTGGCGAGTTCGCCCTGGAGCTGATTTCCGCCTACAGCACGATAATAGGCGGCGATGGAGCCTTCGGGAATCTCACCGCTCGGTTTGCGGGTTTGAATGTCGAGATGTCCACCGAGTGCCTTCGCCTTGCTGTATGCCGACGATGCGCCCTTTTTGACCTCCATGCGCGTAATTCCTATTGCGGGGTAGGAATATAGCCGGTAATTTCCAGCGAGACCGCCCACTTCCGGTATGCCGTCGAGGGTGATTTCCGTGTATCCACCAGGAAGACCGAGGAGCCGGAGTTCCGCGCGGGAGTCGAGAGCACAGCAGACTTGAACACTCGCGCCAACCATCCCCTGAAGCAAATCGCCAAGACTGCCTGCACCGGCATCGCGCCGTTCGATGATGTCCGCGCTTCCAACAACATCGCCGTCCACACCGCGTCCGCTTCCAGAGGCATATTCCTGAACCACGACCTCGCCCCCCATGATGGCCGCCGGACGCAGAGCAATTTCGTTGCCTTTCGAGAATGTTATAACCACAGTGTCCGGGTCGTATGAGATGTGAGATATTACAATAGTTTGCGGCAACTCGACATCTCCGGTTTCAAGGGTAAATTGTCCCTGGATATTAGTTACATCGCCTGCCTGACCCCCCAGAAGTTTGATATGTGCTCCGGGAATCGTCTCGCGGGTTTGAGAATCGACTATTCGCCCGGTAATCGGCTCTGCGATTGCAACCACGGCAATGATTAACGAGATTAGAATTACTTTTATTTCATTTGTTAATTTCATTTTTCTCCTATTCTGGTATTTGAGTAGTTAAATACGAATTTCTTCGCAAATGTCAAGCCAGAATATATATAAATATGGATTTGATGCGAAGTTTTTTATTAGTGCAAATATCAGCGGGTTACCAAATAACAAAATTAGGACTTGGCGATGTCGAACACAGTTAAAAAGCTATTTGAAGCAGTCTTGGTCAATTTGATAAGCCTGAGCGGCAATTTTCGCTTTGATTAATCTATCAAGATAAGATGAGATCATTCTCTGCGGCTATTCAGCGGTTATTACTATAGCCACAACATTCACGCCCAGTTCACCTCTCTATTGTAGCCGTTCGCAAGTCCATTGTAGAGGTTAGCGACTTATCTCGCTCGCTACTGACTTAAACTACCTCAGTTTCAAAAAGAGAATGTCAACTCATGCTGGGTATCACGTTCCAGGTTTAATGGGAGAATCGGGTAAGTTTTGTCAGGCAGGTCATCAAGCTTTTACCATCAGATTAGCCCCTCACGAATTCCCACTTCCACCGTTTGTATCCGCCCCAGTTCAGCATGCGGGTATAACCTGAATCTTCTAAGTCTTTGATGACCATTTGAGCGCGTCCGCCGGTTTCGCAATACAGAATAAGATATTGCGATTTCGGCAGTTCATCGAGGCGGTTCATAATCTCGCCAGAAGGGAAAGATTTAGCTGTGGGGATATGGCCACGCTCATATGCGCTCGATGGGCGAACATCGATAATCCAGATGCTGTCAACGGGGTTTTCTACAATGACCTTGAGGGATTCCGGTTCGAGATATTTGCTCAAAGACCCCCCCTCGGAACTCGAATAGCCTTCGTAACAAGCAATCGTCATAACGAAAGCCAGTGTTATCAATAAAAACATTTTTTTCATGGTGTCCTCAGTTTCCAATCTATGAAGTTTCTCGAATCCCCGGCAATCTGCCAGCTGAATTGATTAAATCGCCTGATATCTCGTTTACTCTGCATTTTTCTGTGTTACCATATCTGAGATTAAAATGCATATGTCAGAACGCAAACTCATCCTTTCCCCCGAAGAATCGCCATCTCAGAAATTGCGGATCCGTGATATCCCAAAGGCGACAAAGGATTTCGAAGTTTTATCCTAATACGCCCCTTTGCCACTTAGAACTGCGCTGGGGGTTTTCAGCAGGATTTTTATGTCCAGCCAGAGGCTCCAGTGTTCTATGTAGTAGATGTCCAGACTGACCATTTCCGAGAAGGGGAGATCGCTTCGCCCGGAAACCTGCCATAGGCCTGTCATGCCGGGGATAGTATCGACGCGCTTGAGTTGCCAGCTTTCATATTCGGCGAGTTCCCGCTCCAGAGGCGGACGCGGGCCTACCAGCGACATCTGACCCATCAGGACATTGATTATCTGGGGCAATTCATCGATGGAATATCTGCGAAGGAATTTGCCGATTTTCGTAACGCGGGGGTCGTCTTTCATTTTGAACATCGCGCCCTCGGCCTCGTTTTTGTCGAGGAGGTCTTGCAGTCGTTTTTCGGCATCGACGAACATCGACCGGAATTTAATCATTCGGAATTTTCTGCCGTTCTTGCCGATTCGCTCCTGAGTGAAGAATATCGGGCCTTTGGATTCAAGCTTAACTGCGATTGCGATTCCTGCAAAGAGGGGGGAGATTAGAAGAAGCCCCAGTCCGCTTCCGAGGATGTCGATGCCGCGTTTAACATATCTCTGCCAGCTCGCCATGGCGACATCGCGGAAGGCTATTGCCCCCAAATCGCCGATTTCGTCAATCTCGATTACACCGCGCAGAAGGCCGTGGAAACTGGGCACCATCTCGAAAAGGGCGCGTTCTTTGCGGCATTCGTAGATTATTCGGCGTATGGCCGATTCGGATACATCGGTTTCGGCCAGGATAACTTCGTCTATGCCATATTCGATGAGGACTGCGCGAAGTTCGCTCGGCGCGCCTATCCGCTGAGGAGTATCCTGAGTGCATAACCTTCCGACGAGGCCTCGATTGGTAAGGGGGTCGGCCAAAATCTCCGCCGCCACTGCTTCCGCGAGTTCGCCGTCGCCGATGACTATTTTTCGAGCTACCCCTTTGCCCTTCTTCAGCATGTTCGTAAGAAAAGCCATCAGCAGGCGATGATATATCGCGGTGGACAGAAAAGCTATGATTACGCCTATCGCCAGGGTCAGCCGGCTGAAGGTAACTGTTCGATAAAGGAAGGTCAGCGCCATGGCGACAATGAGGGAGGCGAGGTTGGCTTTGAGCAGTTTTGCGAACTCCTGACCCAGCTTGCGCGAGAACTCGATTCGGAAAAGCTTCTGCCATGCGTAGGCGAACATCCAGATGCCGACTGCGACCACGATTGGAATCAGATAGAGCCGAAAGGCCTGATAATCTTTGGTCAGGGGCATGATACCGGATTCGAACCGAATCCACCAGGCAAGGGCAAAGGAACCGGCGATGAGTATCAAATCGCCGAGGAATAGGATGTTGCGCGCCGTTCGGTCTGTCTTTCGAGATAGAATCATAATCGTCCTCGCCATTGGGCATAGTCAAACTAAATTCAAAGAGGCAGAATGTCAACGTGAAATAAGGCGTTTCGAAAAAAAACACCCGAATGATTTTTGTCCTTGACTTTTTCTCGATAGGAGGCTTTCTTAAGGACTGAAAGAAGTTAAATCCTCGAAAGGAGAAAGATGAACGAGTATAACATCACTCAGAAAGAAATCGACGAAGGGAAAGGCTTAGGCGGCCTCGCTTACATCACCTGGATAGGCCTTCTCATAGCTTTTTTAACAGGCAAAGAGAACAGGTATGTTATGTATCATGTCCAGCAGGGTTTGGTGCTTCTCATAGCGAGTCTTCTAACCGTCATCCCCTTCATAGGTTGGTTCCTGTGGAGTATCTTTATTCTTGTTTGTGCGATAATCGGTATTATTAACGGCTTTTCAGGCAAAGTCCAGCCGTTACCCCTTATCGGCAAACTCGGATACAAATTCAATCTCGTCAAACCCGATGGCGGCTCGCAGACTCCGGGTTCCCAGACCCCTCCGCCTCCGCCTCCTCCCCCTGCCAGCTAAAAACGCTCGCAGAGATATTATTACGAAAAGCCCGGCCTCGCGAGAGGTGCGGGCTTTTTGCGTTCGATTGAGCCTATATCTTAATTGTCGCAAAGCCGGAGGCATCGAATAAAAGAATCATCCTACTCCGCATAAATTTTATGCAATTCCTCTAAGTTGTTATCGTCCTATGTTTTGTCAAACATGCGAGGGACTTTGTCTGAGATACATCGGCTTATGTCCGGCATACGAGTGCCCTTGTCCGAGTTAAATCGCCTTTTGTCTGACATACATCGACAATCAATAAAACCGCGTTATCTTCCTGCCGGGGTTCTTTGGGCGGGATTTGCCGCGCTCCTTTTTGCGTGAGGGTGGGAGGGCCTTTTCAAGCTCGCGTATCTCATCGCGGAAAAAGGCCGCCTGCTCGAACTCCATATTCGCCGCGGCGCGGTTCATCATGCGTTCCAGCTCGTCGATTTTCGCTTCGATGGGCAGAGATTCCAAATAATCCGGCTTCTCCGGCTGAGGAGCTTCTTCCTTCTTGCGCGCGTCGGCGATTCCGGTGGACGCCATGACATCGTCCACGCTCTTCATAATAGTAGTAGGGGTGATGCCGTGCTTCTCGTTGAATTCGATCTGTTTGAGTCGGCGTCGTTCGGTTTCCTCCATCGCCCGCGCCATACTGTTGGTGATTCTGTCGGCATATAGCAGGACTTTTCCCGATACATTTCGCGCCGCTCTGCCCGCAGTTTGGACGAGAGATGTTTCGCTTCGGAGGAACCCCTCCTTGTCGGCGTCCATGATGGCCACCAAAGTAACCTCCGGCAGGTCGAGACCTTCGCGGAGAAGATTTACGCCTATAAGCACCTCGAAATTCCCCAGCCGCAGGTCGCGGATGATGTCCACCCGTTCCAGAGCGTCTATTTCGCTGTGAAGATATTGCACGTTCAGGCCGAAATCGGAGAGATATTCGGCGAGGTCTTCAGCCATGCGTTTTGTCAAAGTAGTTACTAGAGCGCGTTCGCCCTTCGCGGTAACTTTGCGGAGCTCGGAGAGGAGGTCTTCCACCTGTCCTTTCGTGCCGCGAACCTCGATTTCCGGGTCGATAAGTCCAGTCGGTCTGACCACCTGTTCGACGACCTTTCCGCCCGACATCTCGATATCCCAAGCCGAGGGGGTCGCGCTGACGAACAGAATCTGCGGTGCAAGTTCCAGAAATTCTTCGAACTTCAACGGTCTATTGTCCAGCGCTGAGGGCAGGCGGAAGCCGTATTCCACAAGGGTCTGCTTACGGCTTCGGTCACCGTTGAACATCGCTCGAATCTGAGGAACAGTTACGTGAGATTCATCGATGACGACGAGAAAATCTTTCGGGAAATAGTCGAGCAGGCACCATGGGCGGCTTCCCGGTTCGCGGTCGGCGAGATGGCGGCTGTAATTCTCGATTCCGGAAACGTAGCCCACCTCCAGCATCATCTCGATATCGAACATAGTCCTCTGCTCGAGACGCTGAGCTTCGAGGAGTTTGCCCATGGAATTGAGTTCGTCCAGCCTATCCGCAAGTTCCGCGCGAATGGATTTTACCGCCTCTTTCATCTTCGTGTTGGTGGTTACGAAATGTTTGGCGGGGTAGATGCTGACTTTTTCTAACTCCTCGCGAATCTCCCCTGTCATGGGATCCGCGGTGATAATGCGGTCGATTTCGTCGCCGAAAAACTCGATACGGATAATTTCGCGCTCGTAAGCGGGCAGGATCTCCATCACATCCCCTCGAACACGGAATGTGCCGCGGGCGAGGTCGAACTCGTTGCGGGTGTAATGAATATCGACCAATCGCCGGGAAAAGGCGTGAATAGAGGTTCTCTCGCCAATCTCCGCGCCCACCATCAGGAACGCGTAATCTTTCGGATTTCCAAGCCCGAAGATACTGCTTACCGACGCGACGATAACGACATCCCGCCTATCCATGAGGTGCGTAGTCGCGCGGAGGCGCAGGCGGTCGATGTCCTCGTTAATGTCGGCATCCTTCTCGATATACGTATCCGATGATGGGATATAGGCTTCCGGCTGATAATAATCGTAATAGCTGATAAAAAACTCCACCGCGTTGGTTGGGAAAAACCCGGAAAACTCGCCGAACAACTGCGCCGCGAGGGTCTTGTTGTGGGACATAACGAGGACGGGCTTTTTCAATTCCTTAATGACATTGGCCACGGTAAAAGTCTTGCCGGAGCCGGTTACGCCCAAAAGTGTGGAATACTTTTCGCCGGCATTTATACGGGAAATAAGCTCTGCGATTGCCTCGGGCTGGTCACCCGCCGGTTTGTAACTCGAATTTATCTGAAACTCTTTCATAATGGGGTTATTATACGAAAAACATCGCTGTTTTCAACCGGTCTTTTCCATGATGCAATGGGCAATCGGCTTCATATCAATATGAAACAAATTTTTCTCTGTTTAGCTTTTTGCTTCTCTTATTCAGAATTCAGTGTTCCCGATTTAACTTGATTTTTCGCCTACGGTATGCCATCTTGAATACAGGGAGCGCAGTTCTTTCAATATTGGGAGACTATTATGAGATTTTTCGTTTTGCTGATAGCACTTGGCACTGTTGTTTTCGCTCAGTCGGACACTATCTGGACAGAAACATGGATACCCGTGCGCACCGGAGATTCCCTCGCAGGAGACGTTTTCTCGCTGGACACCACCGTAGCCAAACCGACTATTCTGATTCAAACACCCTACAATAAGGTCAGTTTCAGGGGACTCGCCTTCTATGCCGACATCGATGACACCTCCGGTGTCTGGAATTTCCAGCATTATAACTTCGTGACGGTCGATTGGCGGGGGTTCTACGCCTCCAGCGACGCCGACAGCGCGGGTTACGACCGCGGCAAGGACGGATACGATATCGTCGAATGGATAGCGTCCCAAAGCTGGTCTGACGGCAACGTGGGAACATACGGCGGATCGGCATTGGGCGCGATTCAGTTCATGACGGCCGAGCAGAACCCTCCTCATCTGGTCTGCGCGGCGCCGTGGATAAAGGATTTCCGAACGAATTACACCGATTATTTTTACGGCGGCGTGTTCCGAAAAGAACACTCCGAAGCTGTATCCTTTCTCGGGTTCACATCGGGGGATTTTATCCTCGAACATCCTATATATTCCCCTATCTGGGCATTTGTCGAGCTTAACTCCGACCATCCCGAGGATTTCCATGTGCCCATGCTTATGGTCAGCGGATGGTTCGATCATTACCCTTCCGACATCATCGCGGATTTTCACGCGATACGCGACCGAAGCGACATCACAGTCCGCGACGAACACAAGTTGATTATGGGACCCTGGACTCACAGCGGCGTCGGCGATCTCCTGCAGGGAGAGCTGGAATATCCCGCGGCGGAGGATTTTCAGATTCCCATCACAAAAAAGTTCTTCGACCATTACCTTCGCGGGGCGGATAACGGCTACGAATCTGAACCGGTCGGGCAATATTTCCTCATGGGAAGCGACACATGGCTGGAAACCGACAACTGGTTTTCGATGATAGACAGCGCGGACACGCTCTATCTGCATGCCGATGGCTACCTTACCCCGGATTCCGCCCCGGTTTCGACCACACCGCCGGACAGTTTTCGATACGATCCCAGAGACCCCTCCCCCGCATATGGCTGTAACCGTTTCAATCCTGCGGATCCCGGTCTTGTGGTCGGGCCGAGAGATATGCGCGATTCGGTGGAAGCCCGCGACGATAATGTAATATACACCACTGACATCCTCACAGAGCCGCTTACGGTAACCGGAAGAATCACCGCGCGCCTTTTCGTGGAATCCAATTGCCTCGACACCGATTTCGCGATTCGCATTTCGGACGTTTACCCCGACGGCAGGTCGATGGTATTGACTCAGGGCATACAGCGAGGGCGTTTGCGGGATACCCTCGGAGTCGAAAACCTCATGGTTTCCGACAGTATTTACGAAATCGAAGTGGAGACCGAGGTTATCGCACAGACATTCCTGCCGGGACATCGTCTGCGGCTGGTTGTGTCCTCGGCGATATACCCGCATTTCGACACCAATATCAACGACGGCGGCCCTATGTATGAGGAGGGTGACACGACAATCGCGACAAACTTCGTCCACCACAGCGACATCTATCCCTCGGCGCTAATATTGCCGACCTCCAGCACTGTAACAGTAGCGGAACGAAAAATACCCCTTCCGGAAAAGCTCGATATTCGGGCATACCCGAACCCGTTTAACTCGGCGGTCACGATAAGTTTCACCAACAGAAGCGAATCGCGAAGCGTTGAGCAAGTCGGCTACGGCCCTGCTGGCGCGGGCGGAATCGATACGCCCCTACGGGTGGAGATATACGATGTGAATGGACGGAGGATTGCGACGGACACTGAGCCTGTCGAAGTGCCCGGCGGGTTTGCAATGTCCAGCGATGTCAGCGCAAAATCCCCTTCGACAAGCTCAGGGAGCGTGTTGCGCGAAGTCGTCTGGTGTCCCGACGAAAACCTGCCCTCCGGCGTCTATCTCGTGCGGGCATCGGTTGGCAGTTGCGAAATTTCGCGAAGGGTGGTATATTTGAAGTAAATAGAAGGAACTATGATGCAAGGACTTTATTAGGAAATTATGAAAAAAAATCGGAAAGTATCGATAATTCTTCTTATTGCTCTTCTTAATATCATTCAGGCGGCTAATATCAGCGTTGTTTACAATCATGATTTGGCTTTCGGCGCTGATACGCGTTATTTAATCCGTCTTCTTGAAGAAGATGGACATATTGTTCAATTACATTATGATTGGTATGTAGCATTATCGTCAGATGAAATTGGCATTTATTTCCCCGAATACAATAGTCCCCCTACTTGGCTCCCGCCCGACTCCCGGCAACGAGAAGACTTCAGAGAATGGATTCATTCCGGTGGTTTTGCCGTCGGTATTGCCAGCAGTCGACCGGGTGCAATGTTTACTGAGCAATCATGGCATCTTTTCCTCAGTGACTCTGAATGGGTTGATGAAATTGGTGGTATGCAACTTAGAAATTACTGGTCTCCTTTCATTTGGCCAGAATCATTTCCCGAATGGGACTCTAATCTTGTTCATATTGCTTGCACGCAATTATACTCTCCCTTGAACATTTCTAACTTAGATACAATTTTCCTCCTTAATCCTTGTAGAATCCTTTTCACAGATTCATCGTCCTACGGGGATTACGGCATTTTTCTGCGTGGCGACCCGGATTATATCCCCGGAAGCGATATTGGTTGGCCTTTTGGGGCTTATGTTTATTATGGCGAGGGTATTTTTATGTTATTAGGTAGTGGTACTTTTTTCGCTAACAATGCTACTATTATCACTCCATACCCGGAAGACACTCTTTATTCCCTAATGTATGGCGACAATGCCCAATTCGTCCGCAACCTCTTCACAACGAACGACCGCGCGGACAGCGTTTGGCTAAGCGGCACGGACAGCACGTTTACGGTATTTCTGCCCCACTGCACGCCTTTCGTTGCCGGGAGCACGTCTTTCAGCTTCGAGTCCGCCGCACATGGTCTCTGGGGGCTTCGCGCTAGCGATTGGCGCTATTGGCGCACCGATTCGAGTATCACGATTCAATACCCGGACACCTGCCCGATGGGCGTCACGTTTGAGGTCTGCGTCAACCTTGTCCCCGACGCTACCGGCGAGACGGTTTTACCCACCGGCCCGGTCTGCGATTCCTTTGCGTTCAATTATACTGGCATAGCCGAAACGCCCACACCGGAGGCATTCGCCATTTACGCCCACCCGAACCCGTTCAATTCGGCGGTAACCCTCACCGCCCCGGCGGGCGCGAGGGTGGAGATTTTCGATGTGAACGGGCGACGGATTGCGCAATTGCCCGTAGGGAAGCACCTGCGTGTGCTCCCGAATGGCGATGGAACTGAAATCGGGAGGGCACATAGGCCCTCCCCTACGCAAGATATTTTCGTCTGGCGGCCAGATGAGTCCCTCCCCTCCGGCNNCCCGCCCCCTCCCTCGGTTCCGGCGTTTATCTCGTGCGGGCGCGCTTCGACTCCGCTCAGCGACCCGATGGCGGTCGAGGGGACCTCGACCCTACGGAAACCGAGGCGACGAAAAGAGTGGTGTATTTGAAATGAAAATCTCAGTTCGCGGAAGCGAGTCCCGTAGGGTCGAGCAATCTATCTGTCGGCATTGCCGACCGAAACGGGTCGTGTATCTTAAATAGCTCCTTCGTCCCTCCGTCGGTTGAAACCGGCGGCAATGAGATTTTTACGGGCAAAGCTCCCAGGCGGGCATAAACGCTCGCAATAACGATGCGTGCGTATTGGTCTGGATCCTCGACAGCTTTGAGATTTCGGGATTATCGTTGGGAACGTTGATTATTGGGGTTTTCGAGCATCATTAAAAAAAGACTTTCAAAATGGCGGGGTATTCGATATATTTGATGTCGAACTAAATTAGGAGATGCGAAATGAATGAAATCGAAAAAATGAAAAACGAGGCTCTCAAACTTCAGCATCAAGGGCATTTGCGCGAGGCTGTCGCAAAATATAACAAGATTTTGGAACTCGAACCCAATCTTGTGGAAATTCGGCTGAATCTTGGGGAGCTGTATTATGTCCTCGGCGAAATTAAGGAGTCTATCGGGCATTATGAGTATGTAGTCGATAGGGAGCCGAATTACAGCTATGCCCTCTATAAGCTGGGAATTGCATATTACCGCGCTACCCGCTTTCGCCTGGCGATTCAGGTTTTCGAGCGGGTTATCGAAATCGAGCCGGATCTGCATATGGCGTATTATTGGATGGGGTTGGCGTATTATCATACCGGACGGCTAAATCTCAGCATCAATGCCCACAAAAAGCTTCAGGAGCTGACTCCGAATTCGACCCTTGGATATTATCAGATGGCCATCACGTATAAGGCTCTTGGGAATTACGAGAAGACTATCGAGATTCTCGAAAAGATCGCGGAAGAGGATAACCAGCTGGTTTCGGTGCAGTATCACCTTGGACTGGCGTTCCTTGGAATGAATAATATCGAGAAGGCTATCGAACATTTCAACAATGTTATTGTTCTCGACCCGGAGCACAAGAGCGCCAAGGAAAAGCTTTCGGAGCTAATTCACGATCAGGACATGCTCTGGACTTTTGGAATCGAGACACCGGCATGCGAACATAAGGACAATATCGAGATGATAGCGGCGAATTTTCATATATCCCGTGCTTACAAAGGTTTTGCGGAGATAGACGAGGCGTTCAAATACTTCCGCAAGATGATGCTGAATCTGCCAAAGAAGGAAGATTAGCGGGGGCAACGATATGAGAAAGAAGATAACCGCCACGGATACCCTTGAAATGTCGATTCCGGAGAGGATTCAACTAGTTGAGGACATCTGGAATACGATAAAGGCGAGGGCTTATCTGATTGAGATAAGCGAGGAAGAGAAGGGTGTTATCGACGCGCGTTTGGCTGAATATCATAAGAATCCTGACGCCGGTTCGCCGTGGTCGGAAGTTTACGCGAGAATCGTTGGCGAATGAGGTGAACTTCGAAGAATTATACGTCCAGAGGCGGAAGACGATCTGAAGTCGGCTTTCGATTGGTATGAAGAAGCAAGAAAAGGGCTTGGGCATGACTTTCTTTTGCAAATAGAAGCCAGCATAAACCTTATTTCAAGGAACCCCAACATTAATCCTGTCGATTACAAAGAAACGCGGAAGCAGCTCATCAATAGGTTTCCTTATAAACTCATTTATCTTGTATCTTCAAACAGAATAATCGTCCTGGCAGTCCTACACGAGAAGAGAAACCCAGAATTGACGAAACAGAGAATAGACAATTCTTAATCTTGCCGAAAATAAATATGCAAAAAGGCGGTCCAAAACGGGCCGCCTTTTTAAATGGCTGTTATTATATCTAACTAACCTGTTTGATTGCCCAGTCCATGGCATCCTGAAGCATGTCCTGCGGGGGATGCTTGATGAAGCCCTCGTCGAGGAGGGATTTCGCCATGCCGCGGGAATACTGGATATCCGCTTCGGCCTTGTCGTAGGCTTCCTGGCGGGAGATTTCGATTCTCGCGACGCCGTCTTTGATGGCCTGCATTGCGACGTCGGCGGCCTCATGGGGGAAGACTCCCGCTTCGTCCATGGTTGGGACGATGTTTTCCGGATCGATTCCGCGCTTTTCGGCGTAATCTGCGAGGGAGCGGGCGGCGGCGATTGCCATCTCGTCCGTAACCTTTCTCGCACGCACCATTAGAGCGCCTTTGAGAATACCGGGGAATCCGAGGGAGTTATTGACCTGATTCGGGAAATCGCCCCTGCCGGTGGCAACGATGAACGCGCCGGCTTCTTTCGCGGCGTAGGGATAAATCTCCGGAACGGGGTTGGCGCAGACGAATACTATGGCTTTGTCCGCCATGCTCCTAATCCACTCGGGTTTTACGACATCGGGGCCGGGTTTGGAGAGGGCGATGAGGACATCCGCGCCTTTGCATGCCTCGCCGAAGTCGTCGATTTTGTCGGGATTGGTGGATTCGCAGAGTTCCCATTTGCGGTAGAAACGGGGGTCGGCTTTGATGTCTTCTCTGCCGGTGTGGAGAGAGCCTCTCGAGTCAAAGAGGATGGACTTTTTCGGGTCGCCTCCCGCGGCGAAGATGATTCTTGCGATGGTCGTGTTCGATGCTCCCGCGCCGAGCATGGCTATCTTGACGTCGCCGATGTCTTTACCCGCAAGTTTGAGGGCGTTAATCAGTCCGGCGAGGGTAACGCATGCGGTGCCCTGAGCGTCGTCGTGCCATACGGGGATATCGCATTCTTCGCGAAGGGTATCGAGGACTTTGTAGCAGTTCGGCTGGGAGATGTCTTCGAGATTGATGGCGCCGAAACTATGCTGGCACATTTTGACGAAGTCGATGATTTTATCCGGGTCGTTCTTGCCCTCTTTATTTTTGCTGTCAACGCAAAGGGCTACGGCATCGACGCCGCCGAGGTATTTCATGAGGAAAGCTTTGCCTTCCATCACCCCGAGGCCGCCGGGAGGAGTGCAGTCGCCGTCGCCGAGGACGCGGGTGGAATCGCTGACTACACCCACGAGATTGCCCCTGTTGGAAAGCTCGAAGGAGGTGTCGTTGTTGTCGCGAATAGTGGTGGAAATCTTGGAAACGCCCGGCGTGTACCAGACATTGAACCAGTTAAATCCGAAAACACCAGCTTTCGGGGCGGTCTGGATTTTTCCGCCGTAGAACATATGGGCCTTTTCCGATAGCTTCTTCAGGAAAAGGGTTTGGCCTTTGGCAATCTGTTCTTCGGTGAAGCTGTCGGGAAAGGCTTCGCGCAGGTTGCTGAGTTTGATGTCTATCTTGGTCATGACTCCTCCTTAAATAAGACTGCCCTCATAATGGGCTGTCAGTTGTTTTGCTTTCACATGGTCGGGGATGTAATCCGGCAGAATTACCGGGGATACTTTTTTCGGGTCGATACCCAGGGCAGAGGCTTCTTTATTATATCTGCGAACATGTTCGAGGGTCGGTTCACCCATTGCAGGTTCGGAGGCCGCTCTCTCCGCGGCATATCTTCCGGAACGTCTTCCGAATACGATGATATCGAGCTGGGAATTGCCCATGAGCCTGTTTCTGCCGTGGACACCTCCGGAGGCTTCGCCTGCGACGTAGAGGCCGGGGATATTCGTTTCGGCCTTTTCATTGATGTCGATACCGCCGTTCTGGTAGTGCAGAGTTGGGTAAACGAGCATGGGATATTTAGTTATGTCGATATCGAAACGCTGGAACTGGCGGAGCATCGCCGGCAGAGCCTTTTCGATGGAACCTTCGCCGGAGAGCTGTTCGATTAGGGGCGAATCGAGCCAGATGCCCACGAGACCCGACGGCGTCTTGATTCCCAGGCCGCGGTCGGTGGATTCGCGAATGAATGCCGCCGCTTCGACATCGCGCGGCTCGAGGGGATAGACGAAAAGCTCGCCGTCCCGATTGACCGGCTGAGCGCCCATGCCGCGGATTTTCTCGGTGCATAAGAATCCGACAATCTGCTCCGGATAAACCGCGCCGGTGGGGTGGTATTGCACCGAGTCCATGTATAAGAGAGGTGCGCCCGCGCGATAAGCGAGAACAAGGCCGTCTGCGGTTGCGCCGTAATGGTTGGTGGTCTCGAAATCCATCACATGAAGCCTGCCGAAGCCGCCGGTTGCGATGATTATCGACTTTGCTTTGATTAGGGAATACTGCTTGTTTTCGAGATGATACGCCACCGCGCCCACCGCCTGGCCTTTGTCGTCGAGGACTAATTCGATAATCGCAGTGTATTCGATGAACTTGATTTTGTCGGGGCGGTTATAAACCTCGTCGCGAAGGACACGGCAGATTGCGGCTCCGGTGTAATCGCGGGCGGAGTGCATCCTCTTGCGGGATGTCCCTCCCCCGGCGGCCACGGTCATGGAGCCGGACTTGGTTTTGTCGAACATCACGCCGAGGTCTTCGAGCCATTTAATTGCAATGGGGCCGTCATTAACGAGGGCGTCCACCAGTTCGGGCTTGTTGTCGAAATGGCCGCCGCCCATGGCATCGAGATAGTGAATGGCCGGGTTGTCGTCGAGCTGGTCTGCGGCCTGAATTCCGCCCTGCGCCATCATCGAGTTAGAGTCGCCGAGGCGAAGTTTGGTGGCGATAAGGACATTCGCGCCGGCATCGGAAGCCTCGAGGGCCGCTGATAATCCCGCTGAACCGGCACCTATCACGAGAACATCGGTCTCCATATCGAAACGGGACAGGTCGATTCTGTCCGGGTCGATGCGGGAGTATGATTCGAGCATATCGGCAACTTTGGTCGTGATTTTCTCGCCCTTGTTCATGCCGATGTTCAAGACTCTGCGAGCCTCTTCCTTATAATCGGGATGATACTTGTTCAGCACCTCCGCCCTCTCGTCTTCGGACATGGGCGGAAAAACCGATTTTCCCATCTTCCGGGCGATTTCGAGCCGCTTTGGCCGGGTGCGCTCAACCATGCGGATGGATTCCATCATGTAATCTGGATACATGTTTACCCCTTTATTAGTCTAATTTTATTTCGCGTTTGTAATACTTCTCGCTGAGCTTGTCCTTTGGCATAGCCTTCATCTCCTCGATTTCCGGCTGATACTTGCCCTCTTCGATTTCCTCGATACGAATGGCAACCTCAGGACTTTTCGGCGCGAGATGGCGGGCATAAAGCCTTCTGGCGAGAATCGCGGCGTTGTATTGCACGATTTCCGCCGGGCATCTCAGAGCGCAAAGTCCGCAACGGATGCAGTCGAAGGACAAATCCGCCGCCCGGGCGATATCGCCCCGCTTGAGCGCTTGCACATAATCCATCACCTTGATATCCTGAGGGCAGGCCTTGGTGCATGTGTTGCATGCAACGCAACGGAACACGGTCGGGAAGAGTTCTTTGAATGTGTTCTCGTTTGCCTCGAGTTCGGCGATGTTATAAATCGGCTTCTCCGCTGGGACACTGGGGATCTGCGCTATAGCCATGCCATCGGTAACGACGGTTTGACAGGCGAGTCCGCCTTTGAGTTTGTAGTCCCCTTTTTCGCGGTAAACTGTCGCGCATGCGCCGCAGAAACCCTCTCTGCAACCGACGCCCCGTTTCACCTGAAAACCCGCGTATTCGGTCGCCATCAGTATGGTCGAGCCTTCGGGAACCTCGTATGCCTCGCCCATGATGTAAACTGTCAGCATCTTTCTTTCAATTTCCATTGTAGCCTCCGATTATTATTTAAGGAGTCCTTTTTGCCTTAACAACGGTCTCGGATCGGTAAAATTCTGATCGAAACCGCATACTTCTTCGCCAAGCCCGAGGGCGATGGCCATTAATTGGGTAAAATATAGAACCGGCATAGGTTCGAAATCGATGAACTTTTCGGCGATTTCCTTTTGCCTGTCGTCGAGATTAAAAGCACATAGGGGGCATGAGGTAATAATCACCTCTGCGCCGTGGATTCGGGCGTTCTTAATAATCTCGTAACCGAGCTTAACGACGATTTCCTTGTTGCTGACCGTGTGATAGCTTCCGCAACATAAGCTGTGCGCCTGCCAATCGACCGGTTGTGCGCCGATAGCCTCGGTGAACCTTTCCATTATTGTCGGGTTCTCCGGGGTGTCGATGCCGATGTCTTTAGGGCGGGTTAGCATACAGCCGTAATAGGACGCGACTTTTAAGCCGTTCAACGGCACGGCTACTTTCTCGGCGACTTTGTCGAAGCCAATCTCATCGAGGATTTGAAGGAGATGAACGACCTCGGTTGTGCCCTCGTATTCCCCATCTTCGAGATACATGATGTTGTTTATCGATTCGAGGTCTTCCGCGTTCTCGCGCATGCGGAAATTGCTGCGCTGAAGGGTGTTGAAGCACATGGAGCAAAGGGTCAGCAGACGGGAATCCTCGATCTCGCCTCGTTTGCGCATCTGTTCGGCACGAAGCATGGTGCGGACGGGGCCGATATGGCGCATGAGATCGTCGCTGGTAAGGGACGCCACTACGCCGCAACAGACCCAGTCCGGAATCTCGACCATGTCGATATCAAGGGCTTTCGCAGAGGCTATCGCGGAGTCTTCGAGGTTCTTCGCGGTGGTTTTTAGGGTGCATCCGGGATAATATGGTATTTTTGTCATGATAACCTCCTACCCCGTCAGCTTTCGATATGCGCTTACAAGGGCGATTGTAGGCAGTCGGTCAACATCGTCTTCGGTAAGGTCGTTGACATCGATGTGATCCAGAGCCTCGCGAAGGCGAATCTGCCGCAATGCTTCCGCGACTTTCGAGACATCCAGTTTGCGCGGGCATCGGACTGTGCAAGTGAAACATGACGCGCAAATCCACATGGTGCGGGTGTGCAGGACTTCCTCCTGGCCGAGCATAACTTTGCGCATGATCTGCGACGGTGTAATATCCATCTCCTCGACGAAGGGGCATCCGCCGGAGCAAGTTCCGCACTGCTCGCAGGCTGTGATAGCCTCGCCACTTATCTCTTCGACCTGCCGAAGAAATTCGACGCTTCTATCGGTTAGTTTTACTTTCTTGATTCTTTCGTCCATTTATCTCTCCAGTGGGTTTAGGTCTGCACGGATTTTCGAGTCGATATCGGGAAGTTTTTTCATCTTCTCGGAAAGGGCGTTCATCGTTTCGACGAATTTGGGCAGATTACTCGCGGTGAAATCATCGAATACGATGCGGTCGGTCTCGATGCCTTTATCCGCAAGGATTTGCTTTGCCTGCTCGATATATTTCTTCGCGAAATCGTGCGCCCACTCGAATTTGTTGCCCTTCTCCGGACAATCGCCGATAAGCACGATATCCGCGCCTTTTGCAAAGGCGAAAGCTACGAGATTCGGAGTTATCCTACATGAAGAAGGCACCATAAGCACGCGATTGTCGTTAGCATACTTCATCTTGCGCACACCGGCGGCGTCCGCGACCCGATATGTGCAGTTAGAATCCCCGAACACGAGAGCTCGCTTTTCGCCGGGTTTTTTGCCGGCCAGAGCGGCTTCCACGGCGGAATAGAGTTGCATATTCGTAAATCCGTTAAGGTCGATAGCCTCCTCCGGGCATGCGCCGAGGCAGGCTCCGCAACCCACGCAGAGGGTTTCTTTGATTTCCGCCTTGCCGTCCGTTTTTTTTGCGATGGCGTTCAATGGGCAGACATCGTAGCAAGCTCCACAGGCTGTGCATTTGTCGTCGTGGACGAAGGCGAGCATAGGATCGACCGCGAACTCGCCCTTGGCCAAAGTCGCAATTACTCTTCCGGCGGCGGCGCTTCCCTGGGCAACGGTATCGGGTATATCTTTCGGCCCCTGCACAGTGCCCGCGAGGAAAACGCCCTCGACCAGAGTATCCACCGGTCTATATTTCGGATGCGCCTCTTTGAGGAAGCCGTCGTCGCTGACCGCGAGTTTGAGGTGCTCTGCGATTTTATCCGTGCTCTTGGCGGGAGTCAGTCCCGCGGCAAGAACCACGAGATCGAACTCCGCTTCGATGATGTCCCGAGAAAGAGTATCCTCGACTAAAACGGTAACCAACTTTGTTTTGGGATCTTCTTTGAATTCTGCGGGTTTGCCGCGGATGAATTTTATCCCCATCTTCTGCGCGCGTTTGTAATATTCTTCGAAGCCCTTGCCGAAAGCGCGTAAGTCGGTGTAGAATATATATATATCTGTTTCCGGACGGGCTTGTTTGAGCAGAGATGCAAGTTTTGTCGAATACATGCAACAAACGCGGGAGCAATATTCGCGCCCGACCTGCTCGTCGCGGGAACCGACGCACTGAATGAACGCGACCCTTTTACCGACATCGCGAGGAGGATTTTTCTCTGTGATATGATCGACGATACGTTCCATTTCGAGGCCGTTGACCACGTTCTCGAACTCGCCGTAGCCGAAAACAGGCTTCTCGCGGGAATCGAAAATGTCATAGCCCGTGGCCACTACTACTGCATCGACAGCGACATTGGTGTATTCCGGCTCCTGATCGAAGACCATGGCTTTCTGAGGGCAAACATCGAAGCATGCTGTGCAACCCTCGGAGTCGTGCAGGCATATCTCTTTGTCGATTATATACTTATACGGAATCGCATGGGGCGCGGGGATGTAAATTGCCTTGCGCTGAACTACTCCCTGCTCCCAATGATTCGGCGCGGAAACGGGGCAAGCCTCCTCGCACTGCGCACAGCCAATACATTCATCCATATTGATTTCCGGAGAGATGTAGCGCGGTTTATGCTTGATTTTCGCCTCGAAATGGAGGCGGTGGCCTTTTATGCTCTCGATTTCGCCATCGACGATGAGGTTGATTTTCGGATGGCCTTCGACTTCGGCCATCTTAGGAGAAAGGATACATGACGCGCAATCCTCCGTGGGGAAGGTTTTGGTGAGCAAGGCCATGTTTCCGCCGATGGTAGGCTGTCTTTCGACGAGGGTCACGTTTTTGCCAGAATCGGCCAGATCGAGGGCGGTCTGAATGCCGGCTATTCCGCCGCCGATAACGAGGACATCGTCCCCCATCTTCATCATTTTTTCTTCGAGAGGAACATTATGGCGGACTTTGCCTATGGAGGCGTCCAGAAGGTCGGTGGCTTTTACCGTGGCCGCCTCCGGGTTGTCCTTGTGGGCCCACGAACAGTGTTCGCGGAAGTTGGCGATTTCCAGCATGTAGGGATTCAGCCCCGCTCTGGAAAGGGCGCCGCGGAAGGTCTTCTCGTGAAACTGAGGCGAACATGACGCGATAACGACCCTATCGAGATCGAATGCCCCTATGTCGTCGATGATGGCTTTCTGTCCCGCCCCTGAACATAGATGGGATTCCTGGCGAACCACCGCTATCTCATCGCCGCCCTCGATATGTTTCTGAATCGCTTCAAGATCGACCGTGTTGGAGATGTTACCTCCGCATTGGCATAAATATACTCCGATTTTCATAGGATATCCATTGAGTTATGATTTGAGTGTTTAATCGATTCTGTATTTCTCGACGCCTTCTTTATATATGTCGTTGCCCCGCGTATCGTTAGCCACGATGCACGGAAAATTCTCGACTCGCATTTTGCGTATCGCCTCCGCGCCGAGGTCTTCGTAGGCGATTATCTTCGCTTCCTTGATGGCATCGGCGATGACCACGGCCGCGCCACCGATCGCCGCGAAATATACAGCTTTGTTCTTTATCATCGAATCGATGACTTCCGGACTGCGAGGGCCTTTGCCTATCATGCCCTTCATTCCGGCCTCCATAAGCGCCGGGGCGTAAGGATCCATTCGGTAGCTCGTGGTCGGTCCCGCGGAGCCGATTGGTCTTCCGGGCGGAGCAGGGGCCGGTCCGACATAGTATATTACCGCGCCCTCGATATCGAACGGAAGTTCTTTGCCCTGTTCGAAAAGTTCGACGAGGCGCTTATGGGCGGCGTCCCGAGCGGTATAGACCGTTCCGGATATCATCACTTTGTCGCCGGTCTTCAGCTTTTCAAGGTCTTCGCTTTTCAAAGGTGTCTGCAGATGGATTTCTTCAGCCATTTTCGCTCCTTATTATATAGTCGCGGATTTATGTCGCGCGGCGTGGCACTGAATATTCACGGCCACCGGCATGGACGCTATATGACAGGGTTTGGTGAGGATTTTCACGCCGATTGCAGTTGTCCTTCCGCCCAATCCCTGCGGGCCGATACCGAGTTTGTTGATTCGCTCGAGGAGTTCCGCTTCGACCTTCGCCCATTTCGGGTCTGGATGAGTGTCGTCGAGGTCTCTTAAAAGCGACCTTTTAGCAAGGAGTGCCGACTGCTCGAAATTTCCGCCAAGGCCAACTCCTACTACTATCGGAGGGCAAGGGTTACCACCCGCCCTGCGCACCCTATCGACCACGAAATCCATTACGCCTTCGAGGCCGTCGGCGGCTTTCATCATGCGGACTTCGCTCATATTCTCCGAACCACCGCCTTTCGGGGCGATGGTCAGCTTTAGTTTATCGCCAGGGACTATGTCTGTGTAGATTATTGCGGGCGTATTGTCTTTAGTATTTACGCGGTCGATTATGGGGTCATCGACCATGGATTTGCGCAGATAACCGTCCTTGTAGCCCTGGCGGACACCCTCGTTGATAGCTTCGACGAAATCCCCCCCGGCGATGTGGACATCCTGGCCCACCTCGGCGAAAACCACGGCTATACCGGTGTCCTGGCATGTGGGCATTTTCACCTCGGCGGCGAGTTCATTATTTTCGATGAGGATTTTCAGGACTTCTTTTGCAGTGGGAGATTCTTCTTTTTCGTGAAAGTCGCGGAGTGCATTCATCACGTCGTCGCCGATGTAGAAATTCGCGGTCATACATAAATCGCGAACCACCGGGACGATTTCATCGACATGAATTTCTCTCATTTCGGCCTTTCCGTTTTGATTGGTATATTATTCCATTTTCATTCGAATCAGGTCTGCTATCTTCGATGGCTCATCCGCCACGGGAACTCCGACTTCGGCGAAGGCGCGGATTTTTTCTTCCGCGGTGCCCGAACCGCTGGAAATGATAGCGCCGGCGTGTCCCATACGTTTCCCCGGAGGCGCGGTTCTTCCAGCGATGAAAGCGGCGACAGGCTTGGTCATCTTTTCAGCGATAAATTTCGCGGCTTTCTCCTCGGCATCTCCGCCGATTTCGCCGATTAGGGCTACGGCTGAGGTTTCGGGGTCGTTTTCGAACATCTCGAGAAGCTCGATGTAGTGCAGTCCAACAATTGGGTCTCCTCCAATTCCTATGCATGTCGATTGGCCGATACCGCCGCGGGTGAGAGCATCTACGATTTCATAAGTCAATGTGCCGCTTCGGGATATAAGGCCAACGGGGCCGGTTTTGAAAATGTTCCCCGGAAGGATTCCAACCTTGGCCTTTCCCGGCGAAATAAGCCCGGGAGAGTTCGGCCCGATGAGCTTTGCGCCCTTTTCGTCGAGAAATTTTACCGCTTTCATGACATCGAGGGTAGGCACGCCCTCCGAAACGGCGACAACCAGCTTGATTCCGGCGTCGGCGGCCTCGCACATGGCGTCCATGGCGAATTTGGCCGGGACGAAGATTATCGAAACATCCGCGCCTGTTTCCGCGACGGCTTTGTGGCAGGAATCGAAAACGGGAATTCCCTCGGCGACCTGCCCGCCCTTGCCGGGGGTTACCCCGCCGACGATTTTCGTGCCGTAATCCGCCATCTGGGCGGCGTGGAAAGCGCCGTCCCTGCCGGTTATTCCCTGAACGATGACCCTCGATTTTTCATTTATCAGAATGCTCATTGTTAGCTCCTATTTCGCCAGTTCGATGGCTTTGCGGGCGGCCTCGCCCATGGATTCGGCAGTTATCAGGTTCTTTTCGGAGAGAATCGCGCGTCCCTCTTCGGCGTTAGTGCCGGAAAGACGCACCACGATTGGCAGTTCGACATTCAGAATATCGAGGGCTTTCGACAAACCGCGGGCGACATCGTCGCAACGGGTAATTCCGCCGAAGATGTTTATCATCACGACCTTGACGTTATCGTCGGATAGGAGAATGTTCATCGCCTCGACGACTTTTTCCGGGTTCGAGCTTCCGCCGATATCCAGAAAATTCGCCGGGCTTCCGCCGTAGAGCATAATTATGTCCATCGTGGCCATCGCCAAACCCGCGCCGTTGACCATACAACCGATTTCACCGTCGAGTTTGATGTAGCTGAGGCCCATCTCTTTCGCGGAAATCTCTTTGGCCTCGTCTGGTGAAACCTCGCGCATGGATTCGATTTGCGAATGCCGGTAGAGAGCATTATCGTCGAAATTCATCTTGGCGTCGAGGGCGATTAGTTCGCCGTCGGGAGTCAGAACAAGGGGGTTGATTTCGGTGAGGGATGAGTCGAGTTCCATGTAGCACCGGTATAGCTTCTGGAATATCCCCACGGCTTTGCGTGCCAATTTGACATCGCCGAAAAGTTCCATGGCGACGTTTCGCGCTTGAAAGTCCATCAGGCCGTAGCGCGGGTCGATGGGGAGTTTGATTATTTTTTCCGGCGACTCCTTGGCTACCACCTCGATTTCGACTCCCCCCTCCGCGCTTGCCATCATCATTACGGACTTTGTATTGCGGTCATTCGTGAATCCGATGTAGAATTCCGAATCGATATCGAGGGCTTCGTAAACGAGCACCTTTTCGACTACAAGGCCTTTGATATCCATTCCGAGAATAGCTTCGGCGTGCTTTTCGGCGTCTTCGAGACTTCTGGCGAGTTTCACCCCGCCGGCCTTGCCCCTGCCGCCGACGAGCACCTGAGCTTTGATTGCGGCCATTCCGTTGGTGGTTTTATAGACCTCGATTACTTCCTCGACTGTTCGGCAGACGTCGTTGCCGGGAATAGGAATTCCATACTCGGCGAAAATCTCCTTAGCCTGATGTTCGTGAATTTTCATCTATGTTCCCCTGTGCATGAACAAGCCCGCAGAGGGCTTTTGAAGATTGTAGATTAACATATCGTTCTACGTGAAAATAATCACATAGAGTTTCAATAAAGAGAACCGGCGGGCTTTTGTCAAGCAATATTTCCGACGATTTTATTAGTATAGCGTTATATTTTAGTTGTTTATAGACCCAGTTTAAGGGGGCTGACATGCCCCTTGCTGAAAGGTGATTATCTGATATAAGCTGTCTTAGCAACCTTAGTCTTCCCACCGACAGCTGAGGAAATCAGATAGAGACCCGAACCGATTTCGGAACCGGGACGCCATATGGCAGTGCCTGTGTTGTCCGCCTCAGCCGATCCGACCACACGACCACCCATATCGTAAACTGTAATCGTGGCCGACGGCTCGGTAACTATCGAAACAGCGCTGTTGAAAGGGTTCGGATAGGTTGATATGGTAAGACCTGATGGAATCTGGCAAGAATTGTCCGCGACGTGAGTAGTAACATCGCCGCCGAATTTCATTATCCAGAAATCGTTGGAACCATCCATAAAAGTAACTCCGGCTGTTACAACTCCCGTGTCGGGCAGTTGAACGGCGGAATATGCGATATCCGTGCCGAGAGTGCCGTAGAGTCTTGCCCAGAGGGAATCCCCGTCTTCGTCGAGGGCGAGGATGAAGAAGTCAATATTACTCGCTACTTCCGCGCTTCCGGCTATAATGTATCCTCCGCTCTGAAGACGCGCTACGGAATTTGCGGTATAATTGCTCATGGCAGTATAATTCGCCGCCCATGTGGAATCACCGGACGAATCGACCTTTCGCAGGTGTATGCCGGAGAAGACTGGAATGCCGTATGAGTAAGAATCCCCAGCAATAAGGAAACCGCTGTCTTCCGTTTCGATAATCGAATTACCGACGTCGTTGAAAGCACCGCCGGAGTTGTTCGCCCAAAGGGAATCTCCGCTGGAGTCGAGTCGTATCAGGTAGAAATCTTTCCTTCCGAGGGGACCGTCGTCGGTGTAACCTGTCGCTATATAGCCTCCCGAGGATACAACTGCGATATCTTTTGCAACAGTGGCATTTGAATAAATCTGCGACCACTCAATATCACCGTCTCTATCGGTCTTCACGAAATACGCCTGCTCAGAACCGATGTCCCCGGTGTATCCCGCAATTACATATCCGCCGTCGGAGGTTTCCTTAACCGATTTTCCAGCATCGCGCTGGGATGTGCCGTAAGTGGCTGTCCAGAGAGTATCGCCCTCGTCATCGATCTTGAGAAGCCATACATCGTAGTCGCCGGTAACTGTGTCTTCGGTCTCCCCCACTACAACGTAATTTGAGTCGGAATCGAGAATCACAGAGTATGCGTAATCGTCGCCGTCCCCGCCGTATAACCTGCTCCAAACTCTCGAACCGCCGGGAACTGTGCGGACTATGTAAACATCGCTGTCGTGATACATGGAATATCTCGAAAACCCCACGGCTATACATCCAAGATCTGGTGCCGGAGCGACATCGTAGGCTGTCTGTTCGCCGGCTCCGCCCCAGTTTCTGGCCCATCCGCCGAAAATACCGGAATAAATCGAGAAGTTGGCAGAACTGCTTTCTCCGGCGTCGTAGGTCGCGCTGACGGCGTAGTTATAGTAGGTAAGTTCCTCGATTCCAGTATCGACGAATGAAAGTGTGGGCGATGTTCCTACCAGTTCATAGTCGGAATAGGTTGTTTTCCGATAAATATTATAGTGTAAAATACTTTCCGTTATATAAAGAGGTTCTTCCCAGGATAGAACAATGCCGCCGTCGGTGGTAGTTCTGCCATCGAGTCCGAAAGGCGGTCTGCGGGTGATGACCGGCGGCTTGATGTCGCACGCCTGATGACCGATCATATTGAACCCGGAGGGCATACCCTCAGGCAGAAAATACCAGCCGTTCTCATATCCGCCCCATCCCATATTGAGATGGTATTCGCCGCTGGTCATCCATCCGTCCGCTACGATAGCGTGGCCGCCGGCGCCTATCCCCCAAATCCCCAATTCCACAGGCTTTGCGATATGCATATTATTTTCGAGGATGCTAAAAAACTGGGAGTTCATTATGGAAACACCCCTCGCGGAATCGTAGTCAAACCTTTCAAGAAGGGCATCGGGGACTCTTCGTGTGTCGGATGCAGATCCGTCGGAACTGAATTGCATCTCGCAGGCCACAGCGCATGCGAAGGAAATTCTGGCCTTCATATCATTCGTGGGAGAAAAACCGGCGCCGTTGTAGTCAATGGTGTCGATGTTTCCGGTCGTTGCATTAATCCATATACGGGGGCTTGTGCCTTCGGAATAGTAGCTGTCACTGCTGTAGAAAGTTACCGAAGGCGGCCATTCCCAATAATCGATTATCATTCCCATGGCAGTGGCTACACAACCCACAACCGCACGCTCTCCTGTCCCGGGATCCATGGGACAGTATGTATTATACGGTGCTCCCTGGTTCCACTCAGAATCGAGCCAGGGACCTACTGTCTCGGCAGTTTCCAGGTGGGCGAGAAGGTTTTTATTGCCGGAGGTGTAGGCCATCCACAAGCGGTTGTTATCGTCGATTACTTTTTGATCGGTGAGGTGAATCGCGGATTTTCGCAGTTGCAAATCTCTGCGGAGCATAGTCAAAAGGATATTATCGGCAGTCTCGGTCCATCGGAAATTGTCCGTGAAGGAATATGCAATTATCGGCCTAATATCTGTGTCCGCTGACAATGCTATATAGCCAGAAGGAGAAAGTGAAGCTACATACCCGACCAATTCGCCGTTTCCCGAATTGAGCGGTTCGATTGCGGCTACCGTGAATTCGAAATCTGAATCCCATGGATCGATACCGGCATCGTTGCGGGCGAAAACGGATTTTGCGGCTATGTGATTCTGCGCGGCCAAGAGGGCTTCGTCTATCTGAATATCCCCGGCGAAAAGGACACTCGATATAATTATAATGAATAGCATAAATATTGGCTGTTTCATCTCATCTCCATTATTCATTTTTTTAAAAATCATATAATGATAGGTAAAATTTGGGTTTTCGCAAGGGATGACGGCAAATTTGATTTTTTTCAGCTCGAAACACCGTGGTTAGGGCAAATCAGACCGTTTGCGGATAATCCACTCTCCGCACAGAGCGAGGACGAAAATCGCGAGAAGAATGGGATTATCCCAAAGTCCTCTTTCGTTCTCATCGCGTCGCAGAAGGGGTTTGAGACGAATAATATCTGCCAGGGAATCTGCGTCGGATGCGCGAAAATATGAACCGCCGGTGATCTCCGATACATTGCGCAGGGCATTTTCGTTCAAGCGGACGTTTTCCATCTCGAGGGAATATGGTTCGACGAGGAAACTGGCAGATGCTCGGTCAAGTTCCTGTTCTTCGAGTTCTGCGACCGCCGATATTCTCCAGTTGCCTATTCCTATCGAGGGCAGTCGGGTCGTATAAATACCGCCCGAACGCTCTTCGAGGACGAGATTGAAGGTGTCCGATACTGCGCCGGAGTCCGTTTCCGTGTTGTAAATTGTTGCCCCTATTTCCGCGCCGGTCAAAGGCTGGTTGGCTTCATCGCGAAGACGTGCGGAAATGATAACCTCCTCGCCGCTTCGGTAAACGGGCAAATCCGTTTCGATGGAGAAAGCATCCCCCTGCCCCGCCGCCAAAAGCCATGCCGCACTTCCGGACATCAAGGCGCGATAAGTAGAAACATCTCCGCCGAACCCCGCGGGAACAAAAGCCCATCGCCAAAAGCCGGCGCCGTTGATTAAAAGCATACGGCCAGGGCCGATTTCGCGAATTGCGAGGATGGAAACATCTGGTAATCTCGGGTGGGAAAGGAGAGATGTAGCTCCCGGGGCATTGCCGGTAACCATCGCAAAACCGCTGAGGGGCGGGAGTTTGGCGAAAGCATCCGCCGGACGGGGGATATCGTCGGAAAGTCGGGTGATTGGGTGCACAAGCCCTTCCACTGTAAGCTCCGGAACGAACTGATCCCGAGTCCAGACATGGGAGCCGGAAGAATATATAAAGGGGAATATTTTATCCCATGTTGTTGTCGTGCCGAGGTTTGCGTCGCCGAGGAGTTGAATAGCCGCGCCGCCGCCGTCGTTGAGATAATCGAGAAGGGCAACATCTATATTATTGGCGGATAATTCCTTAATACAAGCTATGGCGTAAACGGCGTCGAAATCCTGAAACTCGGCGAGGCTGGTAGGCACACGGACATCCCCCGCCGGAGCCGATTTCCCGAAGAAGGCTGTGAGAACATCCAAGTCCGGATCAGTCCGCAAAGCTCGCAGGAGGAAGGTTATCTCCCAATTCGGATGCGGGCCGATGACGAGAATCTTTTTCTTACTCGGCAGAATTTCCACACGGGTGCTTCGAGCGTTGTTGTCGGGAGTAAGCTCCCCCTCGAGAGCCGGCACGGAAACACGATATGTGACGACTCCTTCGCTGTCCGGGACGACATCGAAGGTAACATCGACAATCTCCCCCTGCCCGGGTAGCGCAATGCGTTTTTCGTCGATTTTGGTGCCGTCGGCAAATAGATGGGCTGTTGTTTCGGTGCCGCCGTAGCCATAGGCGCTTATCCCGGAAATGATTGGAAATTCCCGGTCAACATAAGCTACCTTTTGAGCGGCTATTTTCCTGAGGATAATATCTTTGGGTGGTGTCGGGTCTCCTATTCCTATTGTATAGATGGGCACATCCATGCGATATGCCACCCCCACTGGGTCTGCGCCGTAGTTCGTCTGGCCGTCGGAAATCAGGATTACCGCACCGATGGGGTCGCCTTCGGCATATTCGCTTCGAAGCTGAGCGAGAGCGTGTCCGGTAGATGTAGGCTCGCCGTCGAGGGATAGCGGCACTTCGAGGGGCGTAAGGCTGTCGGCAAAGGCGAATTGATCCGTCGGAAAGTCTTTTGCAATCTGCTTTATGACATCAGAATCGCGCAGTTCGGATAGAGCTACCCTTCTGTCGCCGGATCTGTCGATTAGGGACATGCTTTTCGAGTTATCCCATAATATTGCTATTCGAGGCTGAACTTCTCTGGTCGTAACCCATTTGATTACAGGTTCTAATAGCATCAAAACAATTGCCAGAAAGCCTATGAACCTGAGAGCTATGAGTATCCCTTTACGAAACTTCGGCAGGGGCGGATTTACAATTCGATAGGCCAGATATGTGAAAATCCCCGCGACAAAGAGAGCAAGACCCCAGAAAAATGGGGAATATGTGGATGCAATATCTATGGAGTCTGCGTTAAACACTGTTCACTTATCTTTCCGTGAAATTCTCTGAAATCATCCAGTTTCGCCCGGACAAGATTATAAAATGATAATAAAAAAGGGTTTTGCAACCCTTTTTGTGAGATAATCGATTGCGGCCTTGGATTTACATAGCTGTCCGCTGGCCGAGGATTGCTTTTTCGAGCCATACATGTTTGTGATTCGTGGCGTATTTATCAGGGCGGACTTTGCCTGCGATGTGTGCAAGGAGCACTATCGGGGTGTAGAGGAGAATTTTTATATCGCCGAAGATTGTGCGGTTTTCGTAATATTTCAGCTCGACATCAATTTTCTCGGAAACGACGACACCCTCGCGAAAAACCAGCTGGCTGATGCCGAATAGACCGGGGGTAAAATTGAGAATATCGCGCTGTCTATCGGTGTATGCCTCGACGATGGGCGGGCGCTCGGGGCGCGGGCCGATGAAAGTCATATCACCTTTGATGATGTTCAAAAACTGGGGTATTTCGTCGAAGCAGGTTGAGCGGATTACTCTGCAGATGGGCGAAAACCGGGGGTCGTTGACCTGAGTATGCATGGGCCAGTTGCCGTTGGCGCCCTTTTTCATCGTGCGGAGCTTATACAGGCGGAAGACTTTGCCGTCTTTGCCAACCCGTTTTTGTTTGAGAAGCAGGGGGCCGGGAGAATCGACGAGAACGATTATCGAAGCCACGATGAACAGCGGCAGGGAGATAATGAACAGGACTAAGCCTACGATAATTTCGAAAAACCTTGTTATGACTCGTTTCATCTTATCCTTAAGTGGTTGCGGCAGAACATTCTGTAAAAATTGCCTATTATTAGTAAAAGTCAAGGCAATTCTTAAATTTTCTTTTTCGCCGGTTTTCAATCTCGATGAGCGTCGGGGTCTTTCGGAAGGATTTCGATTATCCTATAACGAAATTTTTCGGCGCCCTTTCCACGACCGACTAAATATGCAACCGCTATGCCAATAGCAAAACCAAAGAAGGCCAAAAAAACCGCGAACCCTTCTGCGAAAAGCTTTTGCCCGATTATATACATCAGTGTCATTAGGACAAGGGGCATTATAAATATCAGAACACCAGCGGCGAGATAGTGTTTTCCCGCAAGTTCGATTTTAACTATGTCGCCAACTTTAGCAGACGGCTCCGGGGCGAGGGTCAATGTCCAGTCTCCGCCGTTCGAGAGGGCGCAGTTTTCCTTCATCGAACAAGTTTTGCATCCCTCGGTGCTGAGGACTTTGACGCGTATCCTGTCTCTTCCCTTTTCTATAACTTCTGCTGTTTCGAGTAGTGTGCCTATGATTACTCCTTAGACCGTCCAGCGGATTTCATCGAAGTTGTCGCCGGGGATTTCTGTCTGCAGATGTCCGCTGGAAGGGAATCTCTCGACAATTTTTTCTCCGCAAAACAAATATGCGAAGAATTCCCTATGAGTTCCCGGCTCGGCAGTGATCGACTTGAAGGGGATTGCCATTTCGACAACATCATCGGCGGCAAAACGGACACCGCCGTCGATGCTCCGCCAGTTTCCGCGCTCTTCGTTAAACTCTTGAAGGAAGGAAATGGGGCCGTCTAACGCAGGGGTAATTACAAGGCGGAACCTTTTTTTTCCGGGGAATTCCAAGGCGATGGATTCCGTTTTCAGAAGCAGATTCCGCGCGGGTTTGTTTGTATCGATTCGAATATAAAGATTCTCTCTGTCGAAACCATAATAGAGGCGGGTTATCTCCCTGTTCTCCATTCCGCCGTGCATGGCGCCGGAAAAACCGGAAGGCTCATACAGTCCGGCAATCGCCCATTCGTAATAATCCGTGCTTCGGCCGTCCAGATGGGGAGTGAAGAGTTCCAGTGGCGGCCTCACCGGCTTTCTGACAGGGCTTCCGGAGTAAATTGGCTCGTCGAGGGATTTAGGCACGGGAAGGCCGAGATTCTCATAAACCGCCCGCAGTCTGGATCTGAATAGGATATCGAACTCCTCGATAAAAGGTGTGAAATTAGTATCCCCGAACCACCAGAACCAGTCGGAGCCTTCGGCAACCAGAAGCTCGCTGTATGCTTTTTTCACGGCGCTGTCATCGAGAAGGCTTACCGTGCCGGAATAGGCATTATGGGCGCGGATAAGCTCCTCCCAAGCCCTGTTCTTTTCGGGCGCGCCTATCCATGTCTGAAAATCGCCGTTAATCCAACTACCCGCGGCGAGACGCTCCAGAACCCGCGTATCCGGATACTCGTCCAGAAAGCCGCCGAAGGTAACCGGTCGAACGAAATCCGCTTCGATAAGGCGTTTGAAAAGCAATATCAGAAATTCGCGGCCATTTTCCGGGAAATGTTCCCAGGCGTTTTCGCCGTCGAGGATGATTGGAACAAGGTAGTTGGATTCGTCGTGAAGACTGTTGTGTATTCGCTCAATATTTGCCATGAAATCGTTCACAGCGTCTTCGGGGTTAGCTCCGGAATAGTCGAAGCCGATTTTATCCGAAAGCCGATGGTCGCGGAAGAAAAGGTCCGTGCGGTTGCCTTTGCGGACAACCTGATACGGCTGATACAAAGATGCCGTGCAGAAACGGGCATATTCCCCCGAAGTCGAGAGCTGAAGAGATTTGTGAAGAATAGCCTCGTCGGTGGCTATCCATTTTATGTCCGTATCTTTTAGAATCGGCAGGATGTCTTCGGATACGCTTCCTTCGCTAGGCCACATTCCACGGGGCTTTTTGCCGAAAAACTCTTCGAAACGGTTCAACCCTCTATGTATCTGATTCTTGGCATCGTCCGGGGCGCGGAAAGTCTCCTTGGGCATGGGTGTGGACTGCTCGGCGTCTTTGCCGGCGGTAGTTCGACACAACAGGGGAAGGATTGGATGATAATACGGTGAACAGGAAAGCTCGATTAGGCCCTCGTGCCACAGGCGTTTATATAATGGAATTATGCTTCCAATCCATTCCCTGCCGATTTCCAGAACCCGCGCCCTTTCTTCTTCGGTGAAATTTCGTCCTTTTTCGATTAGCTCCTTCACCTCCGAGTTTTCGCGAAGATGTTCCCCGAACCAGGCGAGGTTGTGCAGAACGGTCAAATCCAAAATTTCCTGATTATCGAAAAAGCTCGCTGAGCGGTTCGAATCGAGGACACTGTCCCTGCCGCGCTTAAGTAGAAGCTCCTTGTATCGCGGATGGCGGTTTATCATATGTGTTTCGTGGGCCGAGAAGAAATTCGAGACGATGAAACCTCGATCATCCCTGGAAAGCTCTTCGATTGGGATCTCGCAGAGCTTCAGATGGGTATCGGACAGGGTTCCGTCGGCGTAACCCGCAATCTGGTCGAGAAGACATGGCACCATGTTGAATGTGCATGGAAAACCGGTTTCCTCGCACCAAAGGGGAAGATCGGCGTAGTCTTTGTAAGCGTGAAGGCGCGTCCAGGGCATTATCGCCACGTTAGAATCCGGCTCGGTGTAAACCGGCTGATGCATATGCCAAAGAAAAGCTATATTTATAGGCTTCTGACTCATAAGTCCTCCAGACTTTCACATTAGAACATTTTTATAATTTAATCGATTTTGGTCGAAGGTGCAACCCTATATTTTTTGAAAAGCATGCAATCATGCAATAGACAAAGAAAAAGAGGATGCTAAAAGACAGCATCCTCCGAATATTCTCAGAAAGTTGCAGGGCTATTATTTCATAAGCAGAACGGATTTCGAGATTCGAAGCTCGGGAAGGCGGACATAATAAACCCCAGAGGGCAGTGCATCCTTCGGCACCCAAACAGCTTCGAAGCAGGAAGAACGGCTATCATCAGCCGGAGATCCTTTCAGCTGAAGCTCGATTGCATCGACCAAACGTCCCGATATGTCGTAAATCTGAATGGCATCGATTGGAGCATTATGCCCGTCGATGCTTATGCTAACGGCCGAATTGAAGGGGTTTGGACTCGTGCGAAGAGCGATTCTTTCCGGTGCGATTCGTTCGGCGACCGAGCATGGCACAAGCGAAGCGGAATAACTGTAGTTATATCGCGATGTCCACCCGCCGTCGGGCACAACAGCAAGACCTATCATCTCGGCCTCATTGGCGAAGGGAACTCGAATCTCCCCCGACGCGAAATCGCCTATTGGAATGGGAAAGACCAACGTGGAATCCCCATTTTTCCATATTGCGCGAACCGCCCAATCGATGCCGTCGGCGCCATCGAAATTGATTGCCATATCGACCGGCGCGGAACCAATATTCTCGAAGATTGTGAAACTCATGCCATAGCCATAGGGCTGGGGTGATGGATTCCCCACAGCGGGATAAGATGTGTGAGTTCGGCTTACCGACATATCGCTTAAATCCGCTCCGTCGGGGAAAAAGCCGGAGTTACGGGAGCCTACGAAAAGGGCTTGCGCCGCGAAATCCGCCAAATCCTCGACGAGTTCGGTTGAATATAATTCGCATGCGGCGAAAACAGCGCCGTCGTCGGGCAGAATTCGCATAGTATCCCAAACCGTGGCGAGGAAGCCGTCGCCGTAAACCATGTTCCAATATTGAGCGTAGAGTCCCATGCCATACATTCTGTAGCCCATGCCGTAATTGAGCGGCATCTCCGGGGCATCGAGCATGTAATCGATGAGCCAAACATAGTCGTTGACCAGCGGATAAAGGCGTTCTTCCATCGCTACGCTGGACATTTCCGCAATCCAGGCCGCGCAACTGCCGTAAAGACCGAACTGGAAGGCGTGATGAAGCTCGTGGGCGACTGTAACCCGCATAGCTCCTGCCACAGGGCCATCGGGGTCGTCGTTGGGGTAAACGCCGTCGAAGTCGTTCTCTATTTCGATGTAGCTTATGAGATTATCCCACGGATATGAGCCGGAAGTCCCCGGATAAGTAAGGCCGTAGGCGGAGATGTTCTTAAGGTAAACATCATAGCGGCTGTCCCCTCCCAGAGTGCCGTCGGAAGGTGGCGGAAGATAGCCCATACTGTCGGCGAATACGCTCCAGCAATGCTCCATATACTCCCCGATTTTGTGGGCGTAACCCGCCGAATCGATGGCGTCGCCGCCGCTAAGGGTGTAATGAATCTTGAAATTGCCCTCGGGAGTGTCGTATTGATAAGGCAGAGACGGCCGTGTGATGCGCTTTTGAGCGAGAATTTCCGAATCCATCCCTCCAGACTCGCCTCGAAGGGTTTTTAGAATTGCTATCGTGCCGCTTTTCTCTTCCGGGGTTCTGGCGAAAGAGACTGCGGCAAGAAGCACAAGGGTGAGAAAGAGTATTTTTTTCATAATTATTCCATCTATGTTTCAATATATCCAGATAAGTATAAATACTTATCCTCTCTTTTCAAGCTATTTAATCGAATATGGGATACTTCTCTTTGAATCTAAGTGTAACGAGTCTCGCATGCTCATCTTTGAATTTTCGAAACAAGCGCATGGTTCGATTATATCCGGTTATCGGCGGAAGAGGCTCTTCGAGGGGTTTTGTGAAATCGTCCCAGTGGCTGATGAGGATTTTGCGGGCATTTGCCGGGCGAAGATAATTCTTAAAAAGCCTTCGAGTGTAACCCCGCGCTTTCAGAACAAGGCCGCCAACCGCCACCAATGCAACATCTGCGGAATAGTCCCCGGAAAATTCGACCAAAGGCCCAGAGCCGAAGATGAGAAGCCTTCCCGCCGGATGATTCATCAGAAAACACAGCACTCCGCCTTCGGAAAACTCCGAGGCACGGACAGGCGGCGTAATAGGCTTATCGATGGTGGTCCCCGCGCCGATGAAAGGGCTTACGACGAGAGGCAAAGGCACATGTTTGGAAATCATCGTCTCTATTTGGAAATCCCCTATTCGGAACTTTTCGCCGGCACCAATTTCGACAATTCTGTTTTCCGGCAAGCCGCCGCCCAAGACTACATTTTTGGCCGATTTGGTGCCGTAAACCGTCGCGCCGGTCATCTTTGCAATTACCGGGATATCCAACGCATGATCGTAATGGGTATGGGTAACGAGGATGGCGTCGGCAGAATCTATTTTTGAAACCTTCAGCCCATTTTCGATGGCCTTTTCATCAGGTCGAATAACATCGAACATTATCGGCAAACCCAAAGGGGAGGAACACCTCGTGAAAAAGGGGTCGATTAGAATTCGCGTTCGAGAATCCTCGATAAGCAGAGTATTTGTGCCGAGATAAGTTATCGTTGGAGATGATATATTTGAACATTCCGACATAGTTCGAGATTATACTCCTCTGGACATAAAAAGTCAATAAAGGCTTTATTTTGCATCGAAAGAATTTGCCATCGATATTGATTATGATTATATTTTGTTTAATATGCTTCTTGAGTATCATATAACACCCGGCATAAAACAGACGGAGTTACGTAAAAATGGCAATTCACAATTTAGATAAGTTTTTCAATCCCACCAGAATAGCTCTCATAGGCATTTCGCGGAATCCGCGGAGTGTCGGCGGCCAGGTTCTGAATAATATCGTCGGGAGCGGTTTTCAGGGGGTCGTTTATCCCGTGAATCCCGACTGCGAGGCAGTCCTGGGAGTGCCCTGCATAGGAAGTATCGACGAGATACCCAAAATCCCCGATCTCGCGATCATCTGCTCCGGCGCTCAGGAAGTTCCGGATTATGTCCGCCAGGCCTGTGAAAAAGGGACTCGCGCGATAATCATCATGTCCGCGGGATTCGGCGAAATTGGCGAGGCGGGAAAGAAGCTCGAACAAGAAATCCTCGAAATAAAAAGCCAATACGACGGCGCGCGGATTATCGGCCCGAATTGCCTCGGCGTAATCGCTCCGGGAATAAAGCTCAACGCCAGTTTCGCCGGAGATATGCCGGATAAGGGCAATATCGCGTTCATTTCCCAATCCGGCGCGCTGTGCACCTCTGTTCTCGACTGGGCGATTCAGGAAAAAATCGGGTTTTCTAAGTTTATATCCATCGGAAACACCCTCGATGTGGGCTTCGGCGATCTAATCGACTATCTCGGCGAGGACGAGGAGACCAAATCGATTATTCTATATGTAGAGTCCATCAAACAGGCTCGGGAGTTCATGACCGCCGCCAGAGCCTTTGCTCGGAATAAGCCCATCGTAGCCTACAAAGCGGGGCGTTTCCCGAAATCTTCGGAAGTAGCCGCGTCGCACACAGGAGCTATGGCCTCCGCCGACGCCATCTATGAGGCCGCGTTCAAGCGAAGCGGCATTGCAAGGGTTTTCGACATAGGCGAGATTTTCAACGTCGCAGAACTTCTTGCGAGGGTGAAACCGCCGAGGGGTCGGAAATTGGCTATCGTAACCAATGCCGGCGGGCCTGGAGTTATGGCTACCGATGCCCTAATCGCCGAGGACGGCGAGCTGGCGGAACTTGCGCCGGAAACTATCGAACAACTCAACGAGAACCTCCCCCATTTCTGGTCCCATGGCAACCCGGTGGACATTCTCGGAGATGCCCGCACTAAAAGACTCGCCAAAGCTACACGCATCGTGGTCGAGGACAAAAATGTCGATGCCGTCCTGGTGATATTGACTCCGCAGGCAATGACAAATCCTACATCGGCGGCAAAGGCAATTTCCGAAATTGCCGCAGAGGCTCGCAAGCCCATTCTTGCGGCATGGCTGGGTGGAAAGAGCATGGCCGAAGGAATCGACATATTCAATGATAATGGCATCCCGGCATATTCGACACCGGAGGCCGCTATTCAGGCGTTCATGACCCTCGTCCATTACGCGAAAAACCTTGAATCCCTTTACGATACACCAGAAGATATTTCTGTCGAATTTCCCATTGATAGAAAGAAAATACGCACGGAGATGGAGGATATTCCTGGATTCAAAGGCGGAATTCTTTCCGAAAAAGACTCTAAAACTGTCCTCGAATATTACGGCATTCCGACAACAATGCCCAGAATCGCCAAAAACTCCGATGAGGCAATAGCGATTTCCGACAAAATCGGTTATCCGGTCGTGCTCAAAATCCATTCTGAGGATATCACACATAAGACCGATGTCGGCGGCGTGGCTCTCGATTTGCGCGACGAAAAAATGGTGCGCGCGGCTTTCGATAAGATAATCGAATCGGTGAAGTCTTTTAAGCCTGGTGCACGTATCGAGGGTATTTCCGTTCAGCCTATGGTGCACACGAAAGAAGCCACCGAGCTGATTTTGGGAATCAAACGGGACGCCGTTTTCGGAACGACGATTATGGCCGGTATGGGAGGAACATCGGCGGAGCTTCTAAAAGACACCGTCCTCGAATTTCCACCACTGAATGAAAACCTCGCCCGACGGATGATAGAATCGCTGAAGATTTATCCCCTGATGGACGGTTACCGGGGACGTCCGAAGGGCAATATCGACAGATTAATCGAGGTGCTAATTCGCCTGTCATATTTCGCGGCGGATTTCCCGGAGGTTATCGAGTTAGACATCAATCCCCTCCTCGTAACGCCGGAAAACGCCATCGCTCTCGACGCAAGAATCGCCATCGACCGCGCCGTGGGTTATCTCGACGATGCGCCCTACGCCCATCTCGCCCTCCGGCCCTACCCGGAAGAATATGTGAATGTAACCTCCCTCCCCGACGGCACGGAAGTAACCCTTCGGCCAATCAAACCAGAGGACGAGCCCATGTGGTTCGACCTTCTGGGAAGCTGTTCCCGGGAGTCGATTTATATGCGTTTCCGGTATTTCTTCGATTGGCGGACGCATGAGGTTGCATCGAGGTATTGTTTCAATGATTATGACCGGGAAATCGCCATCGTAGCCGAGATTCGGGAAGAGGGCAAGCGCAGGCTTCTCGGTGTCGGCAGGCTGGTGGCAGATCCTGACCACGATACGGTGGAATACGCCGTCCTCGTGGCAGACAAATGGCAGAACCGCAAGCTCGGAAGCCTCCTGACCGATTACTGTATCGAAGTCGCGAAAAACTGGGGTCTAAAGAAGATAGTCGCACAGACTACGACCGATAACCCTCGAATGATAGCGGTTTTCGAAAGACGCGGATTCAAAGTAAAGTATTATAAAAACAGCGACATAGTTGATGTCGAGAAGGATTTATCGCCATGAGAGAACTCATCGTTTCTTTTTTCTTTATTTCTGTCCTTACTCTTGCCCAATGCCCGGACTTTTCGGCTCCGGGGCCCTACGATTGGACATACCGAACGGTCAGTATCCCCTCCGAGGACGAAACGATGAGCAGTTCGCGAATTTATTATCCCGTAGTTAACGATACTATTCCTGCCGACGCCGTGCCATGCCCTGTTGCGGCTTTCGGGCACGGGTTCAATATCGGAATAGATAAATACTACAGCTACGGCGAACATCTGGCCAGCCATGGGTTTATTTTGGTTTTGCCGACCATTTCCAACCCGCTTTTTAGCCCGAATCACAATTATAGGGCACGTCTGATGATCACTGCGGCCAGATACGCGGCGGATTTGAATTTTTCCTCCGGTGATGTTTTCGAAGGAAAAGTCGATGTCGATAATTGGGCTTTCATCGGCCACAGTATGGGCGGGGCGATTTCCCTTCTGGCCGGCGACAGGTATGTTAATTATCCAGACAGCATGTATCATCTGGCGGATACTCTGCGATGCATAATCTCATACGCCAGCCCCCAGAGCAATCCTGCAACTGTAGCTGAAAGAATAACCACGCCGGCTCTTATCCTGACGGGCGAAAACGACAATACCGCTCCCTGGGAGGATGTCCGCAGTGCATACTGGGCGGATAAGCCCGCTCCGGGGGCATTTGCCCTTATCGACGGCGCGAATCACTGTTACTATTGCGACGAATCAAGTGTTTGCGATTGGTTTGACCCAAGCGCAGATATTACCCGTGAAGAGCAACGACGCATCGCAAGACGCCACACGACGGCATTCATGTATTATTATCAACTCGAGGACACAAGCGATTGCGTCTATAGCTACGCCTATGGCGATTCCATCCTCCACGCGGATTGGATGGACTCGGTAGAAGTCCGGTTCGTTCCCCTTGCAATCAGTGAGTATGTAATTCCCAAATCCATGGGTCAGCTCGAGGTTCATCCGAATCCCGGGAACTCCTCATTCCGCATAGTTTTACCCGGAAATGTTTCGGCAAAGGATGGAACAATCGAGGTTTACGACAATGCCGGCAGATTCGTCCAATCGATTTCTGCCGAAACCGACCAATCCGGTGTATTTGTCATATGGAGGCCGGCAGAAAATTTGCCATCGGGTAACTATTATATTCGTTCAGCCGGCTCAAAAGGCCATATGTTAGGCAAAATTGTCTATATCCGTTAAAATTGTTAACCCATCTTTAATCAATATATTTGAAAAATTCCTTGCTTAACTAATTTTCACTTTATAAATTATAAGTGCAATGCTCACTTGGGGAGCTATGTCTGAGCTTGCAATGCGACCTAAATGCCTTTTAATAAGGCATCTATCGAATATTATTAAACTTAACCTTCGAAGGAGGAAAGATGAGAAGAGTTCTGTTATTAATGCTTCTCGCAGTTTTTGCAACGGTATCGTTAGCCGTGCCCAATGTTTTCAGCTATCAGGGCAAGCTTACGACCCCGGATGGTGTCGGAATCAACGATACCCTCGATATTACGATCAACATCTACGACGGTTCGGACATTCTAACGGCCACCCTGCTTTCAACGGATGACCTGACCGATGTCCCCGTGGTTTTAGGCCTCTTTGACATTCAATACGAGGTCGATCTGGATCAGCCCGATCTGATGGGCGACCTCTATATGGAGCTTGTTGTTGACGGCTCCGCATTCGACCCGCTTATTCAGCTGGCCACGGTTCCATTCGCCCTTTCCGCGTTATATACCGATAGCGCCTACTATGCTGTCGTCGCGGAAAGCCTCGGCACATTCACCGCCGCCGATCTTATGCCTAACGATCTCGAGGGCGCATATAACGAGGGCGGCCCGGGAGCAGGCAGGCAGATTAACGCTCTCGACGGCCCGGTCGATATTCGGACGGCTTACTCCGGTCTGGCCGATGGAAGAGCACTCGAGATTCGAACCAGAGACTCTTTGGAAACAGCCCTATATGTTTACAACGCCCTCGCCGGCCCCGCTATTTTCTGTTCAGGAGACTTTCGAATCAACGGAGATATATGGTCGAATGACGACGTTTCTATTCAGCTCGATAAAAACGTGAGCGCAACTGATGAAATGTTCTACGTCAAGAACGATACCGGTGTTATTGTCTTCAGCGTTGATGAACACGGCGACGCGATGATTTTCGGCGAACTTGACCCGAAAGCGGTCATTTTCCAACCGCAAACGATTGTTCCCGCAGGTGCGGAAGGCAAAGTCTATTACGACGACACCGAAGGCAACCTCAAATGGCACGACGGCACCGACTGGCAGGATTTCGGTAGCGGCGGAGTCGGAACCCATTCCCTTCAGGACGCCTACGACGACGGCAACGCGATAGTTACCACCGGCGGAAATGCTGTTTCTATAACTGCGGGAACCGGAACGGCCCTTTATGTTACCAGCCCCGATGCCAACGGCATCTGGAACGACGCAAATTACTGGTCGCCGGACGGCAATGTCGCTCTGGGCACCGGTTTCTATCATACCGATAACGGTCTCTTCCAGTCGAACACCGATTTTATTGCGAAACTCGATGCTAATGACGACGAAGACGCTAATTTCATCGTTCGAAATTCCGTCGATACCGATCTTTTCTGGGTCGATGAGGACGGCGATGTTTACGTTACAGGCTTCCTCAATGTTTCCAACATAACCAACCCCGATGGCGACTCGATTTGGATCGACGAGAAACTGTGGGTCGAAGAGCTGGTTACGGACACCATCGAATCCCGCGGCGAGGTTGTTTTCCTCAAGGACGCTTTCGGAATCCGCGACAGCCTCTGGTTCGACGGCGAATGGCGCAAAACCTGGCCGACAGGCGGCACCGGCGGCGATTTTATTGAAGATCAATACACTGCGCCGCAGGACGCCCAATTCTGGATCGAAAACGAAGGTGCTTTCGGCGTCGATATGGCCGCCACGGAAATCGACATCTGGACGGACGATTTCGAGGACGGCGATATTTCCGACTGGGATACGACCACTTATACTGGCCAAGCATGGACTGTGAACAACCCCGGTTCCAGAATTCCTCCTGGCGGAAGTGATATTACCGGTAGTTTCCTCATCGCTGACAGTGACAACTTCGGCGGAGAAATGCTCTGCTATGCTTACTCGCCAATAATAAACTTAAGCGGTTTAACCGGTTCGGGAACTTATTTAGAATTCGATCACTACTGGCTTGTTTATAGTTTCGGAGTAGCTGAAGCGGGAACTCTCTTTGCATACAACGGCACGACCTGGGACATCCTCGACACATGGGAAGAAGCTGACGGCAACTTAATCGAAAAACTCACCTACGACATCTCAGCTTATACTAACGCCGACTTCCAGCTACAATTCGTCTATTACGGAGACTGGGACTTCTACTGGATGATCGATAATATACGCATCTACGAAGTGGAATACTCGACCCCTGCGCCGAAGATCGTCGCGGACGGGCCAAACGGAAACATCGAGCTTCTCACAGCCACCGGCGACGTTATATTTAACGGCACTGGTCTAACAACCACCGGCGGTGCGGGAATCGTAGGCTACGACAACGCTACTAGCGGACTCGGAGCCGGCGATGTTCAGGCGGCAATAGATGAACTGGCGGCAACCCCGGTCGTTACCAAACTCGACACTCTCTGGGCCGACGACCTCGGCGATGTCAGCGACACCATCTACGCCATGGATAATTTCTATATCAACGGCGAGCTTATCGTTGACAGCATTCAGGCGGTTGGAACAACCATCTTCCTCGACGACGATATCGAAGTGGACGGCTGTGCGACCTTCGGCGGCGGCGTTGTGCCTTCCATCACACTACTCGACGAAGATTTTTCAGACGCTACCTTCCCCCCGACCGGTTGGACTTCGAATATTATCAGCGGAACATATGATTGGGAAAGGACTACTCTCTATTTTTCCTCCTCGCCCTCATCTGCAAGGATGTATGCGCCTGCATATGCTGACAATCAGGCTGAATTGATCACACCTTCATTCGACATTTCTGGTCTATCAGCAGTATTGACATTCGATCACTGCCAAGAAACATGGGTCAGCGACCAGGATAGTCTTCATGTCTATTATCGAGTTTCAGGAGCAGATCCTTGGATTCTTCTGGACAGATGGGATTACAGCATTCCTCGTAGTGCGTGGCAGAGCGAATCGATCCCCCTCCCCTCGCCAAGCGCAGACTACTCAGTTCGTTTTCTCGCTTTCTGCCGCTATGGGTATGGAGTTTACATCGACGATGTTGTTGTATCCGCAGCTACTGGCGCCGCACCTCCTGCAGTCGAAATCTGCGCGGGAGACATCACCGCCGACGGAGACATCGAGGGCGGAACTTTCACCCTCGACGGTGTTACGATTACCGAATGGCCAACTCCACCAATAGAAGATCTCGATACCCTCTGGATGTCCAGTGGCCTTACGACCGACACAATGGTCGCCATGGCCCAGTTCAAGGTCTATGGCGAACTTATCGCCGACAGCATTCAGGCCGCCGGTTCGATGATCGAGATGGACGACTCGCTAAACCTCAATTATGCGGTTTCCATGAGCCGTGATTCCACATTCAGAACTGACTGGGAGCCCCTCTATGTAGTTACTGTCGGTCAGAATAATGCCGATTTTATGTCCCTTGACGAAGCCATCAACGCCGTTACAATTAACGGATGGCCCCATACGCTCATCGATGTGGCTCCGGGCATTTACCCGGCAGGTATGCTGATTATTCCCAGAGGAGTTCATCTGCGTGGCTCCGGCGCCGGAGTAACCGAAATTCTGGGCCAGGTTCAAGTTAACGGCGTAATGTCGAGGGTCAAAGTAACAAACGACTCTCCTGCTATTCTGCAGGGGGATGTGAGTCATTGTAGTTTCGACTGCCCGATTATTGCTGGAGATGCTTTGGGTAACACCTCCATTTCCGACTGTGCGTTCAGCGGTTCTGCTTTAATCCAACTTCAGGAATACGGCCGAATGGAGAACAGCATTGTTAGGCTAGGTGTAAACGGCGAAGGCTCCTGGACGATTAAAAACTGTGAGTTCTCCGGACGCGTTTCCGTTCAGAAGATGGCCGCTCCTATCACGGAATACCACATTACCGGCTGTGACTTCAAAAACTCTCTTACTCTAACCGGCGATTTGGTATTCGTTTTTCTCGATGCCAGCTACTTCCATTTCGGTGACGGCGCCGCGGTTCAGGTCGAAGAAAACGCTTTCCTCGAAGCAAAGGCCAACCACTTCATCGATTGTATTACGGGGATTTACGTTGCCAGCAATGGCTCGGCTGTCATTCTTTCAAATGACTTCACAGCCAACATCCAATATGGTGTCAACGCCGCTGGCGCTTTCCGTGTGGACGTGATTGGCAATAGCTTCGTATCGAGAAGCTTCACCCAAACTGCAATTAGCCTAAATATGATTGTAGAACATGCAGTTATTAAAGATAATGTCATAGAAGGCTGTTTGGCAGATGCAGTCTCTTTGAACGCTTGTCCGCCTAATACATCGATAGATAATAACTTCATAAAGAATAGTATTGGCAATGGAATACTGCTTCAGGGTGTCGTAGCTCAAGTCCTTCGCAATACATTGTTAAACAATGGAGACGGCGGTTCCACGTTCGACTTGAACGATATGACTCCGATGGGAACAGTCGCGAGCTATAATGTTCTCGATACTTACTTCCCAATCGGAGGAGTTTATCCGGGTGCATACAACACAAATACGTTAGGCATTATTTGGGCCGGAATACAAAGCGGACAATTACCGTAAAAAAAACTCTTGCATTATACGAATTAGCAATGTATCTTTCTGAAAATACCGAAAGGAAAATATGAAAAAGATAATTCTATGTTCTATCCTGGCAGGAGTTCTCGCGGTGAGCTTAATGGCAGACTGGCCATCGGGCGGCGGCTATGAACTCCGTTGGGGCGCCGTTACTAACGGAGGCTCCGAAGGCGATATCCGCACTTCTCCTGGAGGAATGAGGCTGTCTGATAACCTCGGAAACTCCAGCTTCTATACCGACTCTTTCCTAACCGACGGGACTACCTATATTAACCGACCGGGATACCGGAAGGTCGATTGGGACGAGCGTCATCCCTTAACATCGGTTGACGAACTCGGCGCGGACACAATTTCCAGCGCGCCGAACTTCCCAATTAGCTGGGGTGGCGCCGATACGACCCTCGAAGACGGAATCGGCTGGGGCATTCGTTATTACGATGTCCAATACCGCCGCGAAGCCCACGGCACATGGGAGGATTGGCATATTCAAACAATCCTTACCAGCGATGTATTCGGGCCTTCGGCTCCTGAAACAGTCCATGAAGATTCGACTTATTATTTCCGTTGCAGAGCATACGACCTGCCCGGAAATGTCGAACCCTGGCCTACCACACCTGATTATCAGGCATGGGCAAGATTTGAGAACCAGGTTCTCGAATGGGTGGTTGTTAACCAGGCGGACAGCAATGACTGGACCATCGAGGATACTCTGACCTACGGTTCCACCTACACAATGGACACCGGCGATCTCTTCATTGTTAAAAACAACGGCAGTGTGGAAATCGATATGGGTATCAAGGGCTATCCGACGACCGGCTGGATTCTCAGGGAGACCCCCGGTGTGGACAGATATGCAGTTAGAGCTCACTTCGATGACAACCCCGGTGTCCCCGCTTCTTTCGTAATGAACGATGCCGTTTATGACAGCGGCTTCACATGGGCGACCGGAAGAGCCACCGATGCCGATACGCTATTGGGTCCTGGCGGATGGGGCCTTCAGCCCGCAGGTTCCGACAGCACTCTCCGGACGGAAAACCTCTGGCTTCAGCTTCAGGTTCCGACCGACGTCAGCTACTGGAACGAAAATCAGACTATCCGTCTCGACCTGAAAGCCAAACCCACCACTCCCTAATCTTAGGGAAACATTGTATCGAGGCCGTTTCTTCCGAAGCGGCCTTTTTTTTTTGCCCAAATTCCCAATTAACCTTGACCTGAATGATTTGCCCCTTTATACTTATCTACTACTATTAGAATGGAGACGACATGAACAATGATGATGTTATTATCTGCAGATGCGAAGACCTAACCCAGAGGGAGATTCAAGAAGCTATTCGTGACGGTTACACGGACATGGAAGAGCTAAAACGCTACCTCCGTTGTGGAATGGGGCCATGCGGCGGCAGAACATGCCTCCCGCTTATACGTCGCGAGTTGGCGAGACATCTTGGGATATCTATCGACGAAGTCCCTATGCCGACATCGAGGCCGCCTCAGCAAGTAACGACATTCTCAGCAATTCTATCCGGAGCGGAAAAGAACAATGAATAAACTGCCTTCAACAGCGGAAGTGGTTATTATCGGCGGCGGAGTAGTGGGAGCTTCAATAGCTTACGAACTAACCAAACGCGGTGTCAGCGATATTGTAATCCTCGAGAAAAGCTATGTTTCCAGCGGCTCAACCGGCAGATGCGGCGCGGGTGTCCGCCAGCAGTGGGGGCTCGACATGAACTGCCGTCTCGCGAAAGGTTCGGTTGATATTTTCGAGACCCTAACGGAAGAACTTGATTACGACATCGAGTTCAGACAGGGAGGATATCTCGTTCTGGCGCACACTCAGGCGCAGGTCGCCCAGTTCGAGAAGAACATCGAGCTTCAGAACTCGGTGGGTATTCCCAGCCGCTTCGTGGATCACGAAACGGCCCGGGAGATTTGCCCGCCTATCAACACCGATGCCTTCATAAAGGCAACCTACTGCCCCACAGACGGACATGCAAATCCTTTTAAGACCAATTTTGCTTATATGCGCGGCGCGGAAAGGGGCGGCGCGAAACTTTTTAGATACACCGAAGTTGTCGGTATAGAGACTGACACCAAAGGAGTTTGCTCGGTAAAAACCGATAAAGGCGAAATAGCAACTCGAATAGTCGTGAACGCCGCAGGCCCCTGGTCCAAAGAGGTTGCGGCCATGGCAGGCGTGGACATTCCGACCTATTCCGAAAGGCACCAATGTCTCGCTTCGGAACCGGTCGATAGGCTCTTCGATACTATGGTTATAAGTTTTCAAATAGGAATATACCTTCAGCAGGTGCCTCATGGCAGTTTCGTGATGGGCATAGGCGAGAAGGAAGAACCGAATCACAATATTCGCTCGACATGGCAGTGGCTGGAATTCTTCACTGGAGAGCTTCTTAACGTCCTGCCTATTCTCAAAGACCTGCGAGTTGTCAGGCAATGGGGCGGCAGTTACAACCGCACACCCGACGCCGCGCCCATCCTCGGCGAAACAGTCGATGTTCCAGGCTTTTACAATGCGGTTGGTTTCTCAGGCCATGGGTTTATGATTGCCCCTATGACGGCTGTCTGTATCGCCGAAATGATTACCGGCAACGAGCCTCCCGTAGATATTTCGCCGTTGTCCATCGATAGATTCCGTCTGGGCGAATTGATTGTTGAACCAAGTGTAGTTGGATAGATAATAAATATAAACCATATGCTCCTCAGTGGAGTTACATGGGGTATTACAATGTTAGGGCAAAACGTCGAAGGCTCCGATTCTCGAGGCGATAAGAAACTGTCCCACGAGGAAATCAGAGAGCTTATTCGTGAAGAAATCCACAATATGACTGCTGTGGAGTTGTGCCGGCAGTTAATAAAACGCCTTCATTTTGCGATTCAGAAGGTCGAGATGTATGGCTCCTCCCACCCCATCGCAGTCGATGCCGCTAACCAGGGCTTTTTCTTCCTGCAGGAATTCCTCAACCGACAGCCCAATGCTACTCTTACTTTGAGCAAAGAGGGCAAGATTCTCGTGGACGAAATCCCAATGCCCGAAGATTATTTTACCCATCGTTTCGCAAAAGACTTCGACCAACACAATATTGTATCCATGACCTTCTACCGTGGAATCGAGTTTCGCGAGATGACCGCTCTGATTCATTTCCTCGAAAGGCGTATAGGCTCAAAATACCGTAAAGAAGACATAGAAGAGTTTTTCGCGAAAGAGAAGGTTATCCATATTGGAGTCAATAAGTTCAAATATGAAATTATCCGTGATGCCGAACTCGACAACGAACAGAATGATTTCGCAAAAAAGGAAAAGTTAACTGGACTAATCGCGGATTTTCCGGAAATTTTTAAAAATCTTTTCAATGAAAACTCCGCGGATATGGATTTGGACAAGTTATCTTCCCAGAATCTGGAAGATGATGAGATAAAGAGCAGTTTAATTGATGAAGTGATACGGACTTTTCATCGGAATATTGTCGGCAAAGACACAAGTGAACAGGATCGATTGATTCATAAGATTATTGAGGAACTTCAGGCGGCATTGAGCGAACATGAGAAGGAAAGACTTAGAAAGAAATTGGAAGCAATCCGCGATGAAATGATTCTGGATTCCAAAGCTGGAACTTCGATGGATATTGAAGACTCCCGGAAGTTAAAAAAACTTCATCAGCTTAGAGAATTTGAGGACAGCATCGAGAATCTGCTCTCTAATCCAGACATTCAAGAGGCAATTAAGAAACTGAAGGCAATACTATATAAGATTCTTCCCGAAGCGGAGATCGAGGAAGTCGATCACGTCTATAATAGCGTCCGCCAGAGGTTCTCCGCCAATCCAAACCCAAATCTGCTGGTATCATGCGAACCCATAGTCGATGTCCTGTTCGAGAAATGTTCAAATCGAATAGTAAATCAATTTGTCGATAGCAGGATGTCTGAGAAACGCCTCGAGAGAGAACCTTCGCCTGATACTCCCTTCAGAAGCGAGATCCTGTTTTGGATTTTGGCAAATCTTGTCATAATGGACAAAACGATGGCTTCCCTTCAGATGATAAAGATGTTCGACGAACGCAGATATAACGCTAATCTCGATGACGACCTTATTGAAGATGCAGAAGAGTTTTTAAACACGGTAATCGGAAGTAATGTCCTTTGCGATTTGGTCGAGGACATCGACCATTATGATATGGACATTCCCGAAGAAATGCGCGAAATACTCCGCATTCTCGATTCGGAGAAAGTTGCGGAAGTAATACTGGACAAGTCGGAGAAGAAAGGGGCAAATTTCCCAATCATCGCCGCAGATGGAATCAAAGTTAACCCAAAAAATCCTGCAGTGGTTTTCGCTAAGCATGTCAAAGAGATAAGCAACATCAGGCGCAAACCTCTCGGTGAGCTTCCGGACGCCGCCGCGAAAAAGCGAGCACGAGCCGCTATTATCGGTTTGGCAATAGTAGCCGGCGAAGCGGGTTTATCTTTCCTCGAGTTAAACATCGACGACTCCGACCCGGATGTTAAAAAGGCTACTGTAGATGCTATCTCGCGAATCCCCTCGAAAAAAGCAGTTAGTATCCTTGTGCGTCAGCTTTACACCAGCCAGGACTGGGAAACAAACCTCGAGAAATTTCTATCTCGAATGGACATCGAGTATGCTGTCCCAATGCTTGTCAAATTCTTCCATCTTCGCAAAGACAAATGGATTGAGATAATCCGCGTTCTTGGCAAACTGGGGGGTGACGAAGCGAGACGCTTCCTCCTCGACACCCTCGACACCTGGTCGTTTTACACCGCAACCCTCGTCGATGAAGACAGCGAGATCTTCATTCTCAACCTTCTCGAATCCATATCCCGCCTGTCGCCTGATGAAGAAAGCCTCAGAGCTCTGAAGCTATTCAAGTCCGAATGGCGCAACGACAATCTCATAAGGTCGATATTTGGTGTTTTCGGAAAGGATGGCGATAGGGTAACTCGAAAAGTAAATACCCTCATTAATATATGGAAAGACGAACTAAAAGGGAGCTGAGCCTGTTTTAGATATTGACAAATGACTCAGAAATAAAGATATTTATTTGATATGAATAGTTATCAATGCAAAAGCTTTCTGCTGGCTGTCCTATTCGCGGGAGCGGTTATCGCCTGCACTATCGCCGTGGTCTCGGAATCTGCGGCGGGGTATCCCATGCTATGGAAGAACCGGGATGTTCACGCATACGACCAGGAGATGCGCTTTTTCGATTCGGAACCCTTCGATTTCATATCGAACACATACAGGGGAGAGACTCATCGGGCATGGGCGGGGCTTAACTCCGCCGGGTTCGGAATAGTCAACACAGATACATACAACCAGGGTCCGTGGGGAATCTCCGGCGCGGACGACGGAGAGGTAATGTTCTGGGCACTTAGAAACTGCCAGACCCTGAATGATTTTCAGGGTTATCTGGACAGCACAAATGTTGCCGGACGCCGTTCGACCCATTGCTACGGTGCGATAGACGCTTTCGGCGGCGCGGCTGTTTTCGAGGCGGGAAGATACGATTACACTCGTTTCGACGCTGACGAAGCCCCCAATGGAGTTCTAATCAGAACCAACTATGCCGATACCGGCACCGATACCCTCCCCGGAGAAAACCGTCGTTTGAGAGCCGAAGAGATCCTATCCCTTTCGAGTTCCATCGACCCCTATCTCTTCCTGTTTATTCTTGCAAGAGACCTTGCTGTTGGAGATTTCGATCCCTACCCCCTTCCCTTTGCGGGAACATATGGCTCCCTTCCGCCTGGCTATATTAGCACCGAGAGCACGATTAACAGGTATTATTCCACAAGCGCGACGGTTATCAAAGGTATTGGCAAAACTGGAGCGCCGGGAGTAGTGTGGGCATATCTTGGTCAGCCAATTCTATCGATTCCCGTTCCGTTATGGGTGGAGTCGGGAGAGGTTCCGATCGAGCTTTGTTCTGCTACTGGAAGCGTTTTGTGTCGGATGTCCCAGGACTTCAGGAGTCTGGTTTATACTACGCCGACAACTATCAATACCTATCCCCTTGCAGATTTGCGAACGATGTTTTATCCGCAGGAACAGGAAATATATTCCGAAGTCCAGGCTTTATATTCTTCCGGACCCGCAACTTTTTCAGATTCGTCATATTTAGCAGGACTCCAGCAGGACTATGCAGAAAGAGTTTTGGGAACTTACTATACCCTTCACGAACTTTTCGTCCGCGAGTGGCGGAATTCTCTGCCGGCCAGCGTGGACATCGACTGCTACCCAAATCCTTTCAACAGCGTTGCCGAGATGTCGATTTTCGTTCCATCTCCTGCAATTGCTGAAGTTCGGCTTTACGATATGACCGGCAGACTGGCCTCCATTCCCCTTCCATCAGGTATGATCAGCGCGGGCAAAAGCAGTTTCCGGATATCTTCCGATGGTCTCTCCAGCGGGGTTTACCTCGCCACCCTCGTTATCGACGGTGAAATGTTAGCCACAAAACGGGTTGTTCTCGTCGAATAACGCTTTTAAGTTGATTTCCTCCAAAGACCGATGTATATTAGTTGATTAATCGCTACTGAACAGCGGTTAATAAAACGAGTAATGAATATGAACACTGAACCAACTCTCGACAATCTTAAAGCTGAAATAAGGCGCTTAGCCAATATCCCGACTCACGTGGCTATTATCATGGACGGCAACGGCAGATGGGCGCAAAAAAACAGTTTGCCGGTCAAAGAGGGACATTCCGCCGGTGTCGAATCGGCAAAGGAGTGTGTCAAAATCGCCCACGAAACCGGGGTGAAATATCTCACACTCTACACTTTCAGCAGTCAGAATTGGAAACGGTCGGCATCGGAAGTCGGCGCGCTGATGTCGCTTTTGTCAACTTCGGCATACGGAGAGGTTGAAGAGCTCATTGAACAGGGGGTCAAAGTCGTGGTCTCCGGAGATATCGCAGGACTGCCTCTTCCCCAGCGCAAAGCCATGCAGATGGTCATGAACAGAACATCAAGTGGCGAAGGACTCGTCCTAAATCTCGCTCTTAATTATGGTGGAAGGGAGGAAATCCTTCACGCCACGCGGAAGATAGCCGAGGATTTTTCAAAGGGCATCATTACTACTGAAGACATCGACGAAAACCTCTTCGCCTCCAAACTTTTTACAACCGGAATCCCCGACCCCGATTTACTGATTCGCACCAGCGGAGAACTCAGGATTTCCAATTTTCTGCTCTGGCAGTGCGCTTACACCGAATTCTATATCACAGACGTTTTATGGCCGGATTTTGACAGGCGGGAGTTTTGCAAGGCTCTTATTGACTATGCCCACCGCGACCGTCGTTTTGGCGCTCGTTCGAATTCGAGGAGTGAAAGCTAATGCACCCTGAAATACTCAGCTTAGGTCCCTTTTCCATCAAATCCTGGGGTTTGATGATGGCGATAAGCGTTGTTATCGCCCTCTTTATCTCTCTCAAACGCGCCGACAGAATCGGTGTCAAACGCGAACTTGTTTATGACATGGTCATCGTGGTGCTCATCGCCGCAATAGTTGGAAGCAGACTATTCTATGTCATATTCCATCTGGAGGAATTCAGCGGGAACTGGCTGGATATTATCAATCCCTTCGCCGGGCCGGGCGGTTTTGGAATCGCCGGATTATCCATGATGGGCGGTGTTTTCCTCGTTGTGATTGCGGTAGCTTTGTATGCCCTAATCAAAAAAGTAAATTTCCCGCGAATCGCCGACGTCATCGCGCCGACTTTTTTACTAGGCGCAGGAATTACCCGTATCGGCTGTTTCCTCAACGGATGCTGTTTCGGCAGGCCCTCTGACCACGCCTGCGCGGTTCATTTCACCGATGGCGCGGCGGGAAGCTTTCTGCAGAATTATCTGACCAGCCATCCCCACGAGCACATTACGGGATTGCTCCCGACCCAGCTTTATGCCTCTGCGGCAGGTTTCGCGCTGTTTTTCCTCGTTCTATGGCTCGAAAAATGGCGGACTTTCGACGGCTACACATCGTGGCTCGTTTTGGGGCTTTACAGCATAGACAGGTTTATCATCGACCAGTTCCGCGTTTACGAGGCAAACCAGATTCTCGCCCATATCGGGCCTATCATGATTACTGTCAACGAGATAGTCCTTCTATTCCTATTCTCTTTCAGTTTGGTGATGTTCTTTCTCGGGCGGCGCGGTTATTATTTAAAAAAGAAAGATGTCCCAAATTCTTGATTCAATAAAAACTGTTTTCTCCGGTGTAATAGACCTTTTCTGGCCTCCCCATTGTGCTATCTGCAACTCGCGGACGGAAAACTCGCCCCTCTGCGACGATTGTTTTTCGACAATCCCAAGAGAGAAGGGCTTTTTTTGCGCGGAATGCGGAAATGCGCTGATTTCCGGACTTTGCTCGCTTCATTCGGAGCAGGTATATCCAGGTTATCTGCCTGTGTTTCATTTCTGCGATGTCGTCCGCGACTGTATTCATATGCTCAAATACAGCAACCGCAGAGATATCGGCGAGTTCTTCGGCGAAATTATGTTCCAGAAAGCTCTGGAAACCGACGAATTCGCCGGAATAAACGGTCTCGTGCCGATTCCGCTTCATGGAGCACGCAAGAGGGACAGGGGATATAATCAGAGCGAGGTTATGGCAAATCGAATATCCAAGCTGTGCGGAGTTCCGGTTGTAACCAAAGGCATACGGCGAGTTAAAAACACGACATCCCAGACGAAACTCAATCACGATGAGCGTCACGAAAATATGAGCGGTGCATTCAAAATAGATATTGACTTGACCGGCAAACATTTTATTATTATCGATGATGTAATCACCACGGGCGCAACGACCCGTGAATTAGCAAGAACTATCTCCCGGGCGGGAGGCAAGGTTGCGAGGGCAATCTGTATAGCCCGCCCCGGTTTGGACGATTAGAAACAGTTTAACGAAAGGCACAGATGAATTTCATCAATTTCTTACCCCTCATGGCCGCGCCTCAAGAAGGCGGACAGGAACCGAACATGCTCATGAGTTTGCTACCATTCGTAGTGATAATCGGCATCTTCTACTTCCTGTTCATCCGCCCCCAGCAGAAACAGCAGAAGAAGCATCAGGACATGCTTTCTGCCCTTCAGAAGGGCGATAGAGTCATCACTTCCGGCGGCCTTATCGGAACCATAGTCGGCGTGAACGAAGAGACCATCACTATTAAATTCGGCGAAGGTTTCAAAACGGAAGTCGGCAAAAGCTATATCACCGGCAAAATCGAAGGCTAATGGCGGATTTATTCCCAGAAAAACTTGAGTTCTGCTACTGGGGAAACCCGATTCTTCGGAAAAAAGCAATTGATGTCGAAGACCCCGAGTCTGCCGAAACCACCGAGTTCATCCAGGAGATGCGCGAAAAGCTTGAAGAGCACGACGGCCTCGGCCTTGCGGCTCAGCAGGTGGGATGCGACAGAAAGATCTGCCTCGTCTGTTTTCCGAAAAAGGACGATTATTCCGATGTCCGCGCGCTGGTAAATCCCGAAATCCTTGAGATGAGCGAAGAAACCGATATCGCCGAAGAGGGATGTTTGTCATTCCCCAAGCTATATGCCGATGTCGCGAGATCTTCCAAAATAAGGGTTCGGGCGACCATTCCCGGCCAAGGCGAAATCGAATTCGAGGCGGAGGGTCTTCTGGCGAGGATTCTTCAGCATGAGATCGACCATCTCAATGGAGTTGTGTTTATCGATCGTATAAGCTACACGGCGAGAAGCCTTATGAAAAAGGACCTTGCCAGAATCGCCAAGAACTTCGGAAAAAAATGAGAATAGTATTCTTCGGCACGACAGATTTTTCCGCGCGGATGCTATCAACATTAATCGAAGCTGATTACGAAATCGGCCTTGTAGTAACCCTTCCCGACAGACCCGCAAAACGCGGCAGGAAACTAATACCTACTCCGGTAAAGAAACTGGCGCAGGATAAGGGTCTGCCCCTTTTTGTCACGGCCGATATGAAGTCGGAAGAGTTCGCGAAGGCGGTGACCAAGGCGGATGCCGATTTGGGCGTAGTTGTAGCATTCAAAATTCTGCCAAAAACCGTTTACGATTCGCCTCGGTTAGGAACGGTCAACATCCACCCGTCTCTGCTACCGGAACTACGCGGGCCGGCGCCCCTGCGATGGGCACTAATCCGCGGCTACGAGGAAACCGGAATCACATCATTCAAGCTGGTCGATAAAACCGACGCGGGCAATATCCTTCTGCAAAAAAGGGTCGCGGTCGATCCGAACGAGACATGGGGAGAACTTTTCGAGCGGATAACTCCAATCGCCGGAGAACTACTATTAGCAAGTGTCGAGGCAATTTTCGCCGGAAAAATCGAGCCAACCGTGCAAGACGATTCCCTCGCGACAAAAGCCCCAAAAATCAGAACCGAGACCGCAAACATCGACTGGAATAAGCCTGCTGTCGATGTGCACAATCTGATTCGAGGATTGGCTCCGGAACCGGGTGCTATAACCAATTACGATGGTGTTCAGCTCAAATTCCTTCGGTCGAAAAAAACCGAAGGTAGCGGCGAACCGGGAGAAGTTATTACCGCGGACTCGAAGACCGGACTTATCGTCGCTTGTGCCGAAGGCGCGGTCGAGATCCTTCGAATTCAAGCTCCCGGCAAAAAGGCAATGGACACGAAAAGTTTCTTCCTGGGCAACGAAATCCCAACAGGGGCAATCCTTCGATGAAGTTCGCGGGAAACAAGAATTTATTCCTGGGCCTTTCGTGGGTGGCCTTCGCAATCGTTCTCGGATTTCTGCTTCTCACGATTTATCTGGTTACCCCGCGGTTGGAATCGCTGAACGGCTATCTAATATATGGTCTCTGGATAATCGCAGGGCTTATAACAGCGACCATCGGCGGCGGTTTGCTTCTCATTACAATCGCTGGATACACTGGCTGGGATGTCCTCTATCCCCATAAGGGCGAACCGATTACGATGCGGGTGCTCTTTCCGGTCGTGTTGTTTCTCGGCTCTTTGGCAAGAATCGAAAAGAACAGCCTGCGCGAGGCCTTCGTCGATACGAACAATGCCCTGTTAAATGCCCTTCGTAAAAGGATTTCCACAGAACGCGTGCTTATTCTTCTCCCCCATTGTCTTCAATTTCACGATTGCCCGTGGAAGATAACATTCGATATCGAGAACTGCAGGCGATGCGGCAAATGCGATATTGGAGCCATCGCGGAGATGGGCGAAGAATACGGAACCGCGATTCGTGTGGCCACCGGAGGAACCCTCGCCAGAAAAGCTATCATGGATTTCGATCCAACCCTGATCCTCGCCGTGGCATGCGGCAGAGATTTGGCGTCGGGCATCATCGACGCCCACCCCTATCCTGTTTACGGGATACCGAACCAGCGCCCCCATGGACCCTGTTTCGACACTAAGGTCGATTTAGAAGATGTTAAAACTGCGCTGAAAACCTTATCTGAACTGAAAAAAGAAAAGACGGAGACAACTATATGAACACACAAATATTAGTGAACGCTCAGGTTCACGAATCTCGAATAGCAATTCTCGAAAACGGAAAGCTTGTCGAGCTTATCATCGAAAGACCCGACCAGAGGAGAATGGTCGGAAACATCTATAAGGGCAAGGTCGAACGCGTCCTTCCCGGAATTCAGGCGGCATTCATCAACTTTGGAATGGAAAAGCGAGCTTTTCTCCATGTGTCCGACGTGGCCGGTTACGACCCCTACGCCGACGCGGAAACCGACGAGGACGAATCCGGCGGCCAGAAGAAACAGCGCAGGCGTTTCGTTCCGGATATTCGCCGCGAAATTAAAAATGACGAGGATATCCTTATACAAATTACCAAAGAACCCATGGGCACAAAAGGCCCCCGATGCACGACAGAACTTTCCCTTCCGGGGAGATATCTCGTTTACATCCCCGGACAGAGCCATTTTGGTGTTTCGCGCAAGATAAAATCGCGCAAGGAGCGAGGACGAGTTAGAAGCATCATCAAGAAGATTAAACCGGACGACGCTGGTCTAATTGGACGTTCGGCATGCGAGGGCAAGAGCGAAGCCGACCTCAAACGCGACCTCGAATATCTAATCAAAGAATCGGAAGATATTCGCAAAAAAGCAGAGGTGCTCGACGCTCCGGTGTTGCTATATCGAGATCAGGGCATGATAGCCGCGATGGTCAGGGACCTTTTCTCGTCGGATATGAGCGAGTTTATCCTCGATTCCAAGCCGGAGTTCGATAAGATTCGCGAATATGCGAAAAAGACTGTCCCTAATTTAGTCGATAGAATCAAGCTTTATAAGGGCGACACCCCCATTTTCGATGCCTACGATGTGGAACAGCAGATTTCGAATATGCTCAAACGCAAGATTTGGATAAAAAAAGGTTCGTCCATCGTAATCGACAATACTGAGGCTCTGACCGCCATCGATGTTAACTCCGGCAAAAACACCGGCAAGGGGAAATCATACGAGGATACTCTGCTTCAGGTGAACCTCGCGGCGGCGGAGGAGATTAGCCGTCAGCTCAGACTTCGCGACCTTGGCGGAATTATCGCTATCGACTTTATAGACATGGAGATAGAAGAAAACCGCAAAAAGCTTCAAGACGCTTTCGACAGCGCTATGGCAGACGACCGGGCGCGGCATAAGATACTGCCTATCAACGAGTTCGGAATGATAATGATGACCCGCCAGCGAGTTCGCCAGAGTGTAATCGAGAGGATTTCCGACCCATGCCCCACCTGCGAGGGTTTGGGAATGGTATTTTCGCCGGTTACTGTCATCGCAAAACTCGAGAGATGGCTGATGAGGGCTTCTTACAAAGGTGAAAAGAAAAGGTTCTTAGTCATTACCCATCCTCTGGTGGCCGGAGAACTTACAGCCGAGGGCAACGAAAGACTTCACGAACTGGAGAATTTCTATCATGTCCGGCTCGAATGTTTCCCCGATCCGACAACGGACCCGGACGAGTTCTTCGTTCTGGATGCGGATACTGGAGAGGGAATTACGGAGGATTTTTCCAATTAATATCGTCGGATTTACAAAAATTGGCAAAGGCTGGCACAGATTTCGCGATAAATAATTATCGAAAAAAACTTGCGGCGCGTAACTTATTTCTATATATTGGAATACGCAACGTTATTTAAGAAACTGTTAGAGATATAGGAGAGGTGATGTTCAGTAACCTCTGGAGAATGGTAGTTACTACCGGCCCCTTTGCCAAATTCATTCTGCTTGTGCTTTTGGTCCTTTCCGGCTATTCGTGGGCAATAATAATCACCAAATGGCGGCGTTTCCGAAGCATCGTCCGTCAGTCTAATGCCATAACCAAGATAATCGGCACTCACCGAGGCGTCGAGATTCTCCGATTAAATCTGCCCTCCAGAGACCACCCGATAACCAAGGTGATAAGCGTTGTCCGTCAGGAAATTGGTTCGGGGGTTTTCACTTCGAGTTCGGGCATACGCGAAGCGGACATCAATCCATTGTTCGAGGCTATCAATCAGCGCGCCGATGCCGCTGTCGAAGAGGCATTGGAAGCCGAAGAGCGCAATGTAGATATTCTCGCCATGACCGCGAGCGTGTCCCCCTTTCTCGGGCTTCTTGGCACAGTTTGGGGAATTACTGTAAGCTTCTGGGAGATTGGCCAACAGTCGAGCGCGAATATCGCCGTGGTGGCACCGGGACTCGCAGAAGCCCTAATCACAACTATCGCGGGTCTTATCGTTGCTATTCCGGCGGTTATCGCATTCAGCATCTTCACCAGCCGACTAAGGGCTATAGCAAGCGAGCTTTCCGGATTCTCGAAAAAACTTGTGGTTCAACTCAAACGCGAAATGGTTCACGATTTGTCATCGAGGGCTCAATAAACGATGAACAGATACAAGGACAGATATAAAACTCAGATTCACATGAACATCACGTCCATGCTAGATGTCGTGTTCATGCTTTTGATTATCTTCATGATAGCCGCGCCGCTTATGCGTGCCGAGGTCGATGTCAAGCTTCCAAAATCGTCGGCGGCAAGAGTTAAAGACCAGACTACCCTGTCAGTGTCTATCACTATGGATGGGGAGATATATATAGGCGATCAGCCCGTCTCGCTGGAACAGTTTCCGGTCGAGATTGAGAAGATTGCCGCCTCCGGAGCGGTCAACAGCGTGTCCCTGAAGGGAGACGAAACGATAAACTACGGCCTTGTCATGAAGGTTGTTGGATACATCAAAGAAGCCGGCATCGAGAATCTTGGGCTTGTGGCAACTCCGGAAAAAACGCGGAGGTAGTTTGAAACGCGAGCTTGTCATAAGCTATTCTGCGCACGCGGTAATAATTATTATCGCTTTTCTTATAAGCGCTTTTTCGAGGCCGATGAAGCTTCCTGATAAAGTTTATAATGTGAGAATCATCGCCGCACCCCAGCCGGAGAGGGCTGTGGTAGAAGAAAAGCCGGAAGAGCCCGAACCGGAGGAAGAATCTAAACCGGAGCCGAAACCACAGATCGAAACCCGGCCGGAACCGAAACCCGCACCCAAACCGAAGGAAAAGCCGGAGCCGAAACCTTCGCAAGCGCCAGAACCTAAAAAGACAAGCCCTCAGGGGACGGGGCACATAACCGTTGACGGCAATGATTTTCAGGACGATTATTATTTGAACTTGATTTATATGAAGGTTTATCGCAACTGGTTACCGCCAGTTTCCGGCAGGGAAATTAGAGCTACTGTATATTTCCGGATACTTAGAAGCGGGGAAATAACTGACGCGAAGGTGGAAAATCGAAGCGGTTCGTCTAATTATGACCAGCGGGCACTTCGGACAATCCTCGCATCGGCGCCATTTCCGGAACTTCCCGAAAGCTATACGGGCGATCACTTAGGCGTGCATTTTGAATTCGTCCATAATCCATAGAAAAGAAATAGGACAATGAGAAATATTCTATTTATCATATTATTGTTTGCGACTGCATGCTTCGCCCAGGGAGATGCCTGGCTCCAGCTCACCGACTACGGGGCAGGACTTATACGTGTTGCGGTTCTTAATTTTAATACTCAGCAGGAAAGTTACGGGGCGGAATGGGACAGCACCATCGCGATTCTTTCCGAGGTTCTCAGAAGCGATTTGCGTTTCTCCCCCTTTATCGAAGTTGTCGATACGTCGTTGTATCCGAAAAAGAAGGTCGATTTTCCAAAGAACATCGAGCCCTTCCAATGGACTTCCATGGGCATTCAGGTCCTCATAATCCTCGATTTCTCCACGGATGGATACAGAGTGGAGATGGAGCCTGTGGTTTGGTCTGTTACCGGAATGTCAAGGATGTATAAGAAGAAGTATTCCAGCGACGCATCGCAGTCGAGACGGCTTGTTCATCGTATCTCCGACGATATCCACAAAGTTCTCACCGGCGAAGACGGCGTGGCACAGACACAGATAGCCTTCGTTTCGACACGTTGGGGAGGCAAGAAGGAGCTATATATCTGCGATTACGACGGTTACGCTCAACGGCGCATCAGCGACGCCCGCTCGGTGGTGCTCTCTCCAGACTGGTCGCCCACGGGGGATCGAATCGCATACATGAGCTATCTCAATGACAACCCGGATATATACATTTATGACATTTACAAAAATCGGGAAAACATTGCAATTCGTCACTCTCAACAGAGCATCACGCCGTCATGGTCGCCCGATGGACGCTATCTTTGCTATTCCAGAGAGTTAAACGGCAACTCGGAACTCTTTCTATTCGATGTGCGAACCGAGGAGGAGACCCGCCTAACATATACCCCTTATGCCCTCGAAAGCTCTCCGACATTCTCGCCTAACGGCAGGGAAATTGCTTTTACATCCGACAGAAGCGGCACGCCCCAAATATACATCATGGACGTTATGGGCACCAATGTCCGCAGATTGACATATGAGGGCAATTACAACGATGGCGCGGACTGGTCGCCTCGCGGGGACAAGATTTGTTACACAAGCAGATTTCAATACTCTTTCGAGATTGCTGTCATCGATTTGGCTATCGGAACTCCGGTTTATCTTACCAGCGTAGGAAGCAACGAGAATCCATATTGGTCGCCTGACGGCTATCATATTGTGTTCGAGAGCAACCGAACCGGACGTTATCAGATATATACGATGAACTGGGACGGAACGGAAGTTAGAAGGATTACCGGTTTGGGAGAAAATTCTTCCGCGGCATGGTCGCCACGATATAAATGGACTTTCGATTAGCTCTCTCTGGCAAAAAAGTTGTTAGAAATCGTGCTAAAAAAAACTATTGCGAAGGTATGAATTGTCAACTATATTTATGCGAAATCAACTAACGGACTTAACATGGAGGTCCAAATGAACAAAAGTATGTGGATATTGCTGGCCATCACCCTGTTTCTTGCGGTGTTCATCACCGGATGTCCCAAAAAGACACCGCCCCCGCCTCCGCCAGTCGAGATTCCGCCTGAGCCTCAGATAGAGGAACCAGTAGTGGAACCGGAGCCGGAACCGGAATTAGATCTTCGCACGATCTACTTCGATTTCGACAAATCCAACATCAAGCCGGACCAGCAGGCAAGGCTCACCGACAATGCCGAGCAGTTGCGCCAGTTTGCGGATGTCAGCGTGCTGATTGAAGGACATTGCGATGAGAGGGGCACGAATGAATACAACATGGCCCTCGGTGCAAGAAGAGCTAACGCGGTCAAGAACTTCCTTACTGAATACGGAATCGCGGCCACAAGGCTTCAGACAAAGTCCTACGGCGAAGAGAAACCGGTTTGCACCCAGTCCACTGAAGGATGCTGGGATAGAAACCGCCGCGTTGATTTCATTATCCAGGATTAGTGAAAAAGACCTTCCTAACATTTGGAGGAGCAATTTTCATATTGCTCCTCCCCCTGTTGTTCTGTTCCGGATGTGCGAGCAGGGCGGAAATTAAGCGGTTTCAGGCGCAGACTGATTCCTTGACTGTAATAAACACGATGCAGACAAGGCAGATTGCCCGCTTGGATTCCCTCGCCCACGAAAATGCCCGTTTGCTTCGCGCAATTCGAGCGGAACAGAACCAGAACTCCATCGCCCTGCAGGAGGAGTTCCGAATTCTGGAAAACATCCTTCGCGACTCGGGATATAAGGTCAGTTCCCTCGGCGAAAGAATCGAAACTCTCGAAGACGATATCTCAAGAACACCCATTCCAAGCCTCGATGACAGCCTTTCAGATGGAGCCGATTCGATGGATCTCGGCATGGACGTCCGCGGCAACGAGCTTTTCTCGACATCACGAATGGACATGAACCGAGGCAAATACGATTTGGCAATGATGGGCTTCGAGTCTTTCCTGGAACAGTTTCCAGAACATCCCCTTGCCGATGACGCCCGATATTATATCGGCGAAGCATTACTGGCAAAGGGCGAATATACCGAAGCGGCCGTATCCTTTTTGACCCTGACCCGGAAACATCCTGAAAGCGATCTTGTTCCACCCGCCTTGTATAAAGCGGGATACTGCTACAAGATAATGGAGCAGGACGCCCTTGCCGACCAATACTTCGACAAACTTCTGACCGAATATCCGGATAGCCCGGAAGCCGAACTTGCGCGCCAGCGAGCCTCCGAAGAGCAGTAGTATCCTATGTCCAGAGTTTCCGCCTCTGCCGACTACGCGAAAATCCTCGTGGCGAGGTTTTCCTCCCTGGGCGATATTGTGCTCACGACTCCCGTCCTCATGGCCCTTCGAGATCGCTATCCCAAGGCTCAAATCGACTATCTGCTTAAAGAGCAATATCTTCCATTGCTTCAAAATCATCCATCCAATTGCGGCCTTATTCCCCTTAGTGAAGAACTCCGCAATGATTCGGGTGCGTATCTCAAGTTTTGTGACAGCCTTCGAGATAAGGGTTATAACCTCGTGGTGGATTTACAGGGAAATGGAAGATCATATGTCCTCCGCAAGCGGATTTACCGCGATTGGGTCAAAGTCGGGAAACAAACCCTGAAACGCATCCTGCTGGTCAAGTTCGGAATTGGAAGGAATAAATATCCCGATATCCGCAGAAGATTTTTGAAGCCTCTTCGCGATTTGGGAATAAATGACCGCAAAGTCCCTGCAAAGTCGATCCTCGCCGTCGAAGAATCTGAAATCGTGATGGCGCGGAAGAAATTTTTCGTGAATGATTTTAAAAAAAATGGCAGTTTGGTAGCCATCCATACCGGTTCAAAGTGGGCTTTGAAGGAGTGGGGGCTGGAGAAATTCATTCGGCTGGCAATCGAACTCCTCGAAGATGGGACGAGGGTTATATGGTTCGGAGAGCCTTTTGATGGGGCTTCCGCAGAGATAACATTTGCCAAAAACACGACTCTGCGCGAGCTGATGGCGCTTATTTCGATTAGCGATGTTTTCGTCGGCAATGATTCCGGCCCCCTTCATATCGCCGAGGGGGTTGGGACTCCGGCAGTTGGAATTTTCGGGCCGACTCATCCCGCCCTCGGGTATTCGCCGGATAATCCTAATTCGATTGTCCTTGGAGTGGATTTAAAATGCCGCCCGTGCACTCTATATGGGAAAAGCAAATGCAAGCATGAGACTCGCTTATGTATGGATGGAATAGCCGTAGAGACTGTGAAGGAAGCGGTTTATAGCCTTCTGGATAAATCGAAAATAGTATTAAAGAAAGCGGCATTTCTCGACCGGGACGGCACGATAATTTTCGATGCCCATTTTCTGGACAATCCCGACAAAATCGAGATTATACCCGGCGCGGTGGAGGCTGTGAAAATACTTCGCAACGCCGGTTTTGAGATCGTAGTGCTGACAAATCAGTCCGGAATTGCCCGAGGGTATTTCGGTTCGGAGACTGTGGAGAAAATCAACGCCAGAATGGTCGAGATGTTCGCAGAAAAAGGCGCGGAAATCTCTGCTGTTTACTATTGTCCCCACTTTACCGGTGGGAGTGTTCCGGAATTTTCGGTCGAATGCAGTTGCAGAAAACCTGAGCCCGGAATGGCCATAAAAGCGGCCGGAGAACACGAAATCGACCTCGCTAATTCGATAGTAATCGGCGACAAGGCTTCGGATGTCCAGCTCGCGAAAAACATCGGCGCGCGGGGCTACCTTGTCCGAACAGGCGTGGGTGCGCAGACCGAAGTGGAGATGCCTGAATTGAGCGAATTTGCTTTCGACAATATTCTACAGGCCGCAAAGTTCATCGAAGGGAAAACTGATGAAGGATAAAAAAGCTGAATACTGGCATGCACTGGATGACAAGCGCGTTCAATGCGAACTTTGCCCCCACGAATGCAATATTGCGGAGGGCAAACGCGGACTATGCCGGGTTCGATACAATGAAGAAGGGGAGCTTTTCACTTCAGCTTATGCCAATGTCATCTCCCTATCGATGGATCCCATCGAGAAAAAGCCCCTGTATCATTTTTATCCGGGGAGCAAAATTCTATCGACCGGGCCGCGCGGATGCAATCTTCGATGCGGCTTCTGCCAGAATTGGAACATTTCCCAGGAGGACGGACCGACGAATCATATCGAGCCCGATGACCTGGTGGCGTTGGCCCTTCAGCACGATTCCATCGGGATCGCATATACATATACCGAACCAACGATAGCCTACGAATTCGTCATGGACACCGGCAGACTGGCCAAAGAAAGGGGTTTGAAAAACGTCCTGATTTCAAACGGCTTCGTGAACCGGAAACCGCTGAACGACCTTCTGGAAGTCATCGATGCCTTAAACATCGATCTGAAATCCATGGACGATGATTTTTATCGAGAACATTGCGGCGGAAGACTTCAACCGGTTTTGGATACAATCCGCAGATGTTCTGAAGAAGGGGCTTTGGTCGAGATTACCAATCTTATAATTCCCGGCTTCAACGACTCGGAGGAAAATATAGTCGCCCTCAGGGATTTTGTCGTCTCCGTCGATCCGAATATCCCTGTTCATTTTTCGGGATATTACCCCTGTTACAAATTTACCGCACCGCCGACCCCTGAATCTTCTCTTATTAGAGCTTACGAAATTGCGAAGGAGAAACTGCCCTATGTTTATATTGGAAATAGGGTTACGGACATTGGCTACAATACGGATTGTCCGAATTGCGGCAATTTACTTGTTTCAAGAACCGGTTTTTCCTCAAAAAATTCCGGCGTCGATTCCTCCGGCAGATGCGCTAAATGCGGGACATATGTAAACATTACTGGACCGTGGACAGAAAACTCCTGAAACCGAGGGCTTTCGATCTTTTACCCATCATGCTTATCGTTACTTTAGCGATAATCCCCCTTCTCCCGAATCGCGGAGAGACGTCAACATTTATTATAATAACTCCAGACGAAAGAATTGTCCTGCCGGCGGAAGTCGATACTGTCGTTACAGTTGAGAGCGCCGTAGGGCCTATGGAGATCGGCATATACGCTGGAAAAGCTCACGTGGAAAGGGCGAGCTGTCCGAACAAGATTTGTGTCAGCATGGGCGAGATTCATAACCCGGGAAGTTCTATAATCTGTGCTCCGGGAAGAACCGCTGTGATTTGCATCGGCGAGGAGGATTTCGATGCCGTTACGCGGTAAATCCTACAGAATCACTTATTTAGCGGCTTTGGCGGCCATCGGGTGTGCGATATGGATAGTCGAAGAACTGATCCCCCATCCTCTGCCGTGGATTAAACCGGGACTGGCCAACATCGCCACCCTAATAGCCCTTTATCTCATGCGGCCGTCGGACGCTTTGATTGTTTCGGTCTCCCGAGTTTTGCTGGGCGCACTTCTCCTTGGTAGATTTGGGTCGGCTGGGTTCATCATATCTTTGTCCGGGGCGACTTTATCGGCTTTGGTGATGGTCGCAATTCGTAAAAGCGGTCTTCCATTTTCGATTTACGGGGTGAGTCTTTTCGGTGCGCTTTTCCACGGTCTCTCTCAGCTTTTTGTCGCGGGGATACTTGTTTACAGCCTACGGGCGGTGGTCTTTTTAACTCCATGGGTGCTCCTGCCCTCTATCGCGACCGGGCTTTTGGTAGCCCATTTTGCAAAAATGATAATCGTCCGCGGACAAGCGAAACTCCATAATCATTGACTTTGCTGAAATATGGCATAGATTGTTTGCTATATGAGAATTCTTATCGGACAGACGGCATTTATCGGCGACAGCGTGCTCACGACTCCTTTGGTGAAGGCGTTGGGAGATATATTTTCCGGCGATGACGACTCCATCTCCATCCTCATTTCTACGAGAGGGGCTGGAATTTTCGAAAATAATCCCAACATCGACGATGTAATCGTATATGACAAACGCAACTCCGATAAGGGTTTCTTGGCACTGCTCCGTCTGGCGAAGGAAATTCGCCGCAAGAAATTCGATGTTGCAGTCCTCCCCCACCAATCTTTTCGAACGGGTCTGCTCTTCCGTCTCGCTGGAATTCCCCGCAGAATTGGTTTTTCCGGTGCCCCAGGGGCAATTTTTTACACGGAAAAAGTCCAGCGCAGAATGGACCTTCACGAAGCAGAGCGGATGATTCGGCTGGCGGGGCATTTAGGAGCTTCTTCGGAGCCTATTCCAACTGAATTGTTCCCTTCCGATGAGGATTACGGAAAAGCAGAGGAATTTCTTGCGAATCACGAGATCGACCCATTACGAACTTTGATTGTCGCCCCCGGAAGTGTTTGGGGGACAAAGCGTTATTCGCCAGAGGGATTCGCGGAAGTTATAAATATCCTGATTGATGAAGGACATATTGATTCTGCGGTAGTAATCGGGGGGGCGGGAGACTCTGAAATCGCCGGAGAAATCGTTGTTAAGTCGCGTGAAAAGGCTGTTTCCGCAATTGGAATCGGGGACATAATGACTTCGACTGCTTTGATTAGCAGATGCAGGATTCTCATTGGCAACGACAGCTCGCCAGTTCATATAGCATCAGCAATGAAAACTCCTGTCGTGGCTATTTTCGGACCGACTGTCCGGGATTTTGGTTTCACTCCATACACGCCGGAATCACGAGTCGTCGAAACAGATGAAAAGCTCGAGTGCAGACCCTGTAGCGGTCACGGCAAAATGAAATGCGCCCATCACGCCTGCATGAAAGGCATACCTCCCCGCCGAATAGCCGATGCGGCTATCGAGTTATTATCCAAAACACGATGAATTATTGATTGAAATGGCTGTAGCCTCAGCCGACCCGTTCGAGAGCTTTTATATAACCCAGTTGCCGCAGTCCGTGGGGATCGTTGGCAGGTCTCAGTCTTCGGAGCGCCCTTTCGATTCTTCCTTCGGCATATTTCAGTTCATTGTCGGCGAGGGGGTGTTCGAGGCTTGCGAGGGCAAAAACTGTGTAGCCGAAAGGAAAACTTCGCCATCCAAGTTTGCTGTCGCGATTGAGATTAAGGGTTGTAAGTCCTCGATTCACAAAAGCCTTTCCCTCTTTCAGCCCTGACCCCATAATAGCGCGCCATAGGGACAGACTGCATGTTGCACAACAGTATCTTCCTATATCGGCGAGGGAAGGAGACATCTTAGCACGGCCGAGAATGCCGATTAGGCCTTCCCTAACACCGGGAGCTTCTGGCCCATGCCATTTCGACAAAGCCCAGAGAGCTTCCTCGCCGAGAAGGTGCGCTGTTCCGGCTTTGGAGTGGAGTTTCTCGCCTGTAGGAAGGGTCGAAGACGTGTAGTCGATTTCCGTGGGCGCGGCAAAACCGAGGCCATATCTGCCGGGGTCTTTCTGACGTTTGGCGATCCAGTTGAGGGTATCCGAAATTTCTTTTGGGTCGGGTTTTTCGCCTTTAAGCCGTGCGCGTTCGAGGTTCCAGAGGGTCATAGAGAGGCTGTTTTTGTCCAAAACATTACACATAGTTTAACCTGATTAAATCTTGCCTAAGAACATAAATATCGAAAATAATATACTACGGTAAATTTCAAAAAGCAAGAAAAACCTTTGTGAGTTATCAAAATAAAAAAATACTGAGATTAGATTTTTCGTAACAAATGTCTTGCGAATGGCCGATTCCAGAGTTAAGTTTAGAAATTGAGGAATGAAAAGATTATTAAGGAGTATGATGCACACTCGATACCGCTTTTTCTCGTTTTTTCTGTTCATAACCATCCTGGCCGGCGTGTCCTTCTTCGCCTTCGGATGTTCGGATACCAATGGCCCGGACGATAATGACAACAATGATACCCTCGATCCTGTTCTTCCCGACACTTCAGAGGGAATCCGCCCCGACTCTGCGTCTCCTGGAGCTTTGGATTTCGTCGGTTCTTTCAATGTTATTACAAACGGCGTTCCGCAGGGCATCGCCATGAAGGACGATATTCTATATGTAGGCGACGGCCAGATGATACGCGCCCTCGACGTGGGTAATCCATCATCCCCTTCCCAGCTAGCCCATTTTCCCACCGCCAGTTCGAACTATGTAACGGGCATGGCAGTTAAGGGCAATTTCCTCTACTGCGTGTTTGAGAATAGACTTCGCGTGTTCGATATAGCATCGGTCGTCTCCCCCGCCGAAGCCGGGACATTGTCTCTGGGCGGGAGTTGCAGAGACATCGCAATTTTTGGCGATTATGCCTTCGTTGGCAAATATTCCGATGGTCTAATCGTCCTCGACATTTCAAATCCCACTTCTCCCCAGATTGTCGAAACCTGGTTCTCTTATCCATCATATTCCGTTGTAGTGGGCGCGGGAGGAATTCTATATGCCGGTTCTCAGACCAGTTTCCGAGTTTTTCAGCTCGATATTACCGAACCGGAATCCCTTAGTCTTATCTACACTAAATATCCCAACGGCGAGACCGGTTTCGATTTGGATTATGCCTACGGTCATCTTTTCATAGCCGCCGGCAAAGCTTCCCTCGCCTCGAATAACGGTTTATTCAACATTCAAAGCCGAAGCTACATGGCAAATATTTACTCCGACACAACGGATTACGTCTGCAAAGGGGTTTCGGTCGAAGGGAATCTTGCCTATGTAATCGACGGAAGTCTTTCGGGGGAATCGAATCTGTATATGTATTACACTTATAACCCCGCCCTGAGCTTCCGCGCGGACTTTGCGAGCCTTTCGGATCAGGCCTCGGCAGTTCTTGCCAAAGAGGGCTATATATACGTCCTCTGCAAGACAAGCCTACTGATATATAGAAACAGCACAATAACTTAGCTGGATTAGTCGGTCGGACTTAGGCTTTGCTTTTCAGCTTTTCGGTCAGAATATTCAGGACGATATTCATGTCAAAAGGTTTTTCTTTGAACACACGGGCCTTAAGGCCTTCCCGTGAGGCCTTTACGATGGCATGGTTCTCGTCGTAGCCGAAGGCGGTCATCAGGATAACGAACATGTCCGGGTTTGCGTCTTTGGCGGCACGGAAGACTTCGTAGCCGTTTGCGCCGGGCATTTTTATGTCGGTAACGACGGCCTCTATCACATCGGCCTTTTGCGATATCTTCTCGATTGCGTCCGCGCCATCCTTGGCGGTTAGAACATTCAATCCGTGAGCGCGAAGGAATTCGGCTAATCCTTCGCGAACTGTTTCGTCGTCATCGGCAACCATTATCGTATGAGTGTCCCCAAATTGCATCGCCTCGTGGTTATGAGACTGCAGATTCACCAACATCTCTTTAGGAAGCTTGAGCATCTCGATGCCCTCGAGATATTCCTCGACGACGAGGTTTTCCGGCGGATCCTGGAGCGCTTTTGTCAATTTGGCGATGCGCATGGCGTTGAGTTTCATTTCGGTGAGATATTTTTCGATGTTCTCGCGGGTTTTAGGATCGGAACATTGAATAGCACTGGTCTGAAAAAGCTCTTCGATGTTCTGGCCTCGGGCGATGAGAGCTTGAAGATAATTATTGATATGATGAGAAAGGGTAACTACGACCAACCGCACGGCCTCTTTGCGCTCGAGTTCGAGGATTCTGTTTTGAAGTTCTTTGATTGGGCGAAGGTCTTTCGATATGCCTACGGTTCCGTTTTCGAGACCATCTTCATCATAAAGTATTGCGGCGGAAAGGCTTATTGGGATTTCCTCACCGCTTTTAGAAACAGATATAACTTCCATTGACTCGACATAACCCCGGCCATCGCGCATGGCCTTCATAATCCGGCGAGCCTGTTCTTCGTTGGCATAAAGCAAACCGACCGATTTCCCGATAACTTCCTCGGCCTTGTATTCGAGGATACGTTCGGCGGCCTGATTGAAAATTACTATGTCGCCGTTTTTGTCGGCGCTGACGATGATATCGGCAGATGCTTCGATAAGGCCTTTCAGATATAACTCAGCTTCCGAAAGATCCCGAAGCAGTTTTCCGCGCTCGATGAGGGCAGAAGCTTCCCGGGCGAACAATTCCGCGAGGCGCAGAGATTCCGCCGTCGGACGGTGGCCGTCGCAGGGTTCGTCCACACTCATTACGCCGATAATTTCGCCCTCGACGTTGCGCAGGGGAATGAAAAGCATATCCGAGGGATGCCAGTTGCCGGGGATATTGTTCGCTTCCATTCGGCTTCGGACGCCTGAAAGCTCGGCGTTCAAAGGATCCTCGTTCGGAATGAAGAATGAGTTGCCAATTCTGTGTTCTTCGGAGAGGGCTTCTTTCCAGAGGCGCTTGGGCTTTGGCGGTTTCGATTTGTGAATCTGAATGTCTTCGGGTGTAAGACCCGCATAGCCGACATCGAGGCGCTGAAAATCGCCGGTAAAGATGGAAATTATCGCGCGGTTGAACAGCTTCGCCTTGACTACCCCCTGTGCGATAAGGTCGAGTTGGTCTTTGATATTATCGGTTTCGCTGAGTCGTGCGGCGGTATCGAAGAGAATAACAATCTGTTTGCGTTTAGTAGAGAACTCCTGACGGATGGATTCGGCCTCTTCCATGGCCTCGTTAAGAGCCTTATTGAGAATCTTAATTTCGGATTCGAGGGCTTCGAGGCGGGCTTGAGTTACAGGGTCGATATTCCGGTTTCCGTTAGACATGTCTTGAAATATAGACATTCATAGAACAATTGCAAGGCGGAAATTTTCTCTTTATTATTGTTTTTTGAATTTTTTTTGGCCCGCGGAATGTTAGTTGTTCAATAGTATTGACTAATAGAAGGTTGAGTGTATCTTTTGGATTGTGCGAAATAAGTTAGCCATATCGATTCTGCTTTTGATTTCCGCCCTGAGTTTCGGAGCGGACATCATACTGCATCACGCCGGAAGCATGGTTACAGACCTCTCCGGCGGCGGCACCCGTGTGAGTCTGTCCGGCAATGTTTATATCGAACACGAGGGACGGGATCTTCGTAGCAATTTCGCGTTTTGGAATAAGCAAAGCGGTCAGATTAGGCTTCAGGGAAATGTAGCACTGGTGGATACCCTTCAGCGGATCTACACCGACAGCCTTTTCTACCGCCGGGACGACAAATTTGCACGGGGAAACGGGAACGTCCGGTATGAGAGGCTGGACTCCGCCCTCATTATAACCGGCGGGGCCGGGACTTATAACGGCATCACTGAAGTCCTCACGATGACCCTCTCCCCCCACTTAGTAAGTATCGACACGACCGACAGCACGATAATCGAACTGGACGCCGGCACATTCGTCTATGAGGTTATACCTGAGCGGGGAATCGCCGTGGATTCGGCATTTGCGGTTATTCTGGAAAAGGATACTCTCAAACCGCCGGTATATATCTGGGCGGATTCCATGGTCTTTTACCCGCGCAGGGACGAGGTTTACGCATACGGCAATGTGAAAGTCCGCCAGGAAGAGACTTTCGCGACGGCGGACAGTATTCGGTATCATCGGAAGGCCGACCGCATTCAGATGTTCGGCAATCCAGAACTCAAGCAGGACAGCAACAGGCTGACCGGCGACAGGTTCGTCCTTCAGTTGAAAAACGGCCAGCTCGCACAAATGCTGGTTTTCGGTAAAGAGGACGGCACCCATCCGCCCATGGGTTATTGGCGTCCCCCCGAGGATTCTCTCAAAAAACTGCCGGAGAGCTGGTTCACCTCCAAGTCGATGGTTTTCGAGTTCGAGGATGGCAAACTCCGTCTGGCCCACATGATTCGCGAAGCCACCGTCGAGTATCACCCATGGCCGGAAAACCCCGTCAAACGCGAGAATAACCTCACCTCCGGCGACAGTATCGCGGTATGGTTCGCCGACGAGGGGCTGGACAGCATCGAAGTCCACCGCGGGGCAACAGGCCGTTATATGCAGATAGAATACGAATCGGACAGCGTGAACACAATTGCCTCCAAAGACAGTATCCTATATTCCGGCGATTATCTGGCGTTATCTAACGAAGGCCAATCCGTGGCGATTCAGGGAAGTGGAGCGGTGCGGTATCAGGACATGGGTCTGGATGCGGGGAACATTATATATGATTTCGATACGGACATTCTTATCGCCGAACCCATTCAGTTTGAGGACAGCATTGCCGGAAGACCTAGTTTGTTCGACAAAGATGAAACTATGACCGGGGACAAGATTACCTATAATATAAAGACTAGCCGAGGCAGGATGATTCACGCCTATACAGCCGTGGATCTGGGGCATTATAAGGGGGGCGTGGTTCATAAATCCACCGGTGATACCCTCTACATCGCGAATTCAAATTTCATTCCCTGCGAATGCGAAAGTGCCCTCACCCATTTTGTGAGTGACCGCGCCAAGCTGATTCCGAAGGACAAAGCCGTAGCGCGAAATATCGTCCTATATATCGGCAGAGTGCCTATTATAGGAATACCTTTCTTCGTGTTTCCCATTCAGAGCGGCAGACGGTCGGGGCTTCTGACTTTCGACATCGGCCAGTTCCAAAAGGGACAGAGATATGTGCGGAATATCGGCTACTACTGGGCTCCGAGCGAGTATTGGGATGTTCAGGCGGGCTTCGATTATAATGAGGAAAGCGGGGTGGTCCTTCGAGGGAAGACTCAATACGCCCTGCGATACAAGCTGAGGGGCAATATCGCGGCAAGTTATGAGCTGGAAAGGCGCCGGGATTTCCTCGAAACCACCGGCTCCGACAGATGGAGTTTTTCCGGAAGCCATGTTCAAAACCTCTGGCCGAAAGCTTCTCTCACCGGCAGTGCAAGTTTCGTGAGCGATGTCGATTATCTGACTGACATCGAATATGACCCGCAGACGAGTATGCAACGTAATCTGACGAGTAACCTCGCCTTCTCCCAAAATCAGGACTGGGGCAGTGTTTCGGTGAATTTGGAGAGGTCGCAGAACCTTATAACCGGCAGGACAACGACCTATCTGCCCAAACTTCGAGTCTCGAAATACTCCCGCCCGATTTTCAAACCGGAAAGTGAACTCGACCGGAAATTTTATCACAACCTGACCCTTTCCGCCAGCGGCCTTGCGGTGCATTATCGGCTGGACGATTCGACATCGGCGGAGAATCATACGGGTTTCCAAACGGATTTGGGGGCGAGCCTGCCCTTCTCGCTTGGACCTTATCTTTCATTGACTCCCAGCGCGAATTCCCATTTCGCGGTCATCGACGAAGGTTCGGATTCTTCCCTCTGGCCGGCAAGGCTCACCTACGGCGCTTCCGCCAACGCCTCGACAAATCTCTACGGCAGATTCCCTCTCAACGGTTTTCTAGGCGTTAAAACTTTCAAACACGACTTAGTGCCGTCGGCGACTTTCAATTGGTCGCCGGAGTTCGAGACTGCTTCCAATTTTTATTCTTTCGGAGGGATTCACCCGGGAGGATCGAGCAAAAGGCAACTGCTGAGCTACACCCTTCGCCACGATTTTTCATTGGAAACCAGCGAGGATACGCTCAAGCAGAGCAAGCGGGTGCAGATTGCGACTTTGAGTTCAAATGGTAGCTACGATTTTCTTGCCGAATCTCGAAATTTTTCGGACGTATCGACGAGCATTCGAACCTCCCCCTTCCGATGGCTTTCCCTTACGGGCGGAATGACCCATTCGTTATACCCCCAGGACAGCGACGAAGCTGGTGCCTTCCGGCTTATCTCCAGAAACTTGACATCGGAAATCTCCCATCGAGGGAATTTCGCATATGGCGATTCCGCTGAAAAAGTAACTCGGGACTACCGGGTTTCCCTATCTCATTACCTTGCGGACAACCTTGCCGGTTCGGTAACCCATTGGGTAAAGGGGAATATCAGCATCTACCCTACTAAAAACTGGCGCGTGGAATACACTCATTACTATGATATTCAGAACACGACGACCGTTAGCGAGGAATTTCGCCTCTGGCGGGACCTCGGATGTTGGGAAGGAATGCTTGTTTGGGTGCCATCTGGATATCGAAAAGGGTGGTATTTTCGGGTCAATATTAAGAAAATTCCGGACATCAAGGTGGAGGGATCGCAGGGGCGCGCGAGATAAGCTATTTTTGGCGTTTTGCGCTATTTCGCCCATTTTGGGTATCGCCCGCAAACGCAATGAAGCCCTTAAGTCATTGATATATAAGATGTTATGAGTTCATGATATTATCTATTCGCGCTGATTTTTGTAAATTTTTTCCCTTGCAAATCCCCTTCTTAAAGGGATTTTTTTTTATTTTTTTTAAAAAAAGCCTTGACAAATGAGATCTCGACCTCTAACTTTCATTCAAACGACGTAACAGAGCGCTTTTAAAGCGCACAACCAAAAAAAGGAGGTCAAAATGACCAAAGACGAATTCATCACCCAAGTAGCCAACCAGACCAACCAGAGCAAAGCTCAGGTCAACAAGACGGTTAAGGCCGCTCTCGACACAATCACTGAAACCCTGAAAAAGGGCGACAAGATTACGTTCGTGGGCTTCGGCACCTTCATGACCAGCAAGCGCGCCGCCCGTATGGGCAGGAACCCGCAAACTGGCGACAAAATGAAGATCAAAGCCAGCAAAGTGGCCAAATTCCGTCCCGGCAAGAGCCTTCGCGAAGCGGTCCGCAAATAGCTACAAAGCACAAACGGATAAAAAAGGGCGGCCTTTTTAGGCCGCCTTTTTTTATTTACCAGCAATTTTGACGTATTTGCACTTGACTTGAAAAAGCCCTTTAATATCTTTGTTAGTGAATTTTTAAAATTAGGAGTTCATTATGAGCATGAGAAAAGTATATCTTGATCATTCGGCCACTACACCAACCCGTCCGGAAGTTGTGGAAGCCATGCTTCCCTTTTTCAACGAGCAATACGGCAACCCCTCCAGCCTCCATCAATACGGCCAGTGGTGCCGGTCTGCCATCGAGGAAGCCCGTGACCGTGTGGCGAAACTAATCGGCGCCGAATCGGAGGAAGTCTATTTTACTTCCGGCGGCACCGAGAGCGATAATATGGTAATAAAGGGTGTCGGATTCAAAAACTTCGAGAAGCGCGGACATTACATTACTTCCAAAATCGAACATAAAGCGGTTTTGGAGGCTGTCCGATTCATGGAAAAACTCGGTTTCACCGCCACATATCTCGATGTCGATGAATACGGCATGGTTCATCCGGAGACCCTCGAAAAGGCTATTCGCGAAGACACAATCCTCGTTTCGATAATGGCCGCCAACAACGAAGTCGGCACCATTCAGCCCATCAAAGAGCTTGCAAAAATCACCCATGAACATGGAGCCCTTTTCCACACCGACGCCGTTCAGGCATTCGGAAAGATTCCAGTCGATGTGAAGGACTGGGACATCGATTATCTCGCCGCCAGCGGACATAAGTTTTACGGGCCCAAAGGGATAGGTTTCTGCTACATCAAAGATTCGGCCAAAAAAAAGATGATGCGCCTTATCGATGGCGGAAGCCATGAAATCGGAATGCGCGCAGGCACGGAGAATCTTGCGGGGATAATTGGAATCGCAAAGGCTCTCGAGCTGGCGATTGCCGACCTTGATACCGAACCCGCCCGGGAGAACAAACTGGTGGAAATGCTATATAAGGGCCTAACCGACGCCCTCGATGGTGTCGAGTTAAACGGCCATCCTACGGAAAGACTTCCGGGATTCCTGAATATGAGTTTTGCCAAAGTGGAGGGCGAGAGCATGCTGTTGTCCCTCGATATGCAGGGGATCGGCCTGAGTAGCGGGTCGGCGTGCACGAGCGGCAGTTTGGAACCAAGCCATGTTCTATCGGCGATGGGATTGGATTCTATCCGCGCCCACAGCAGTCTGCGGTTCACACTGGGCAGACAGAACAATGTCGATGATATCGAATATGTCCTCCGGGTTCTGCCGCCGCTCATAGAGAAACTCCGCGAAGTGAGCATGCTATAAACTCAAGGCCGATCATCAAAATTAATCAGTCAAATTTGCGGCGTTTTTTCGCGCCCATGGTTATTATATTGCTCCTCGGTTTCGGATGCGCTCAGATAAAGCCTCCCCCGGGAGGACCTGAGGATACAGCTCCTCCGAAAGCAATCGAGGTTATGCCCGCCGACAGCTCGGTGAACGTTCCTCTGGATACGCCAATTCGCATCCTTTTCGACGAATATATTCAAGCCTCGGCATCCAACATCGCCCTCTCCCCTCCTGTGGAGAACTTTAACGTGAAGGTTCGGCATAAGAGCATCGAGGTGGATCACGCGGGGCTTCTGCCGAACACGACATACCGAGTTGTTGTCTCGACCGCCCTCTCCGACCTTCGCGGAAATTCCCTCCGCAAAGCGATTAGCTACGCCTTCTCGACCGGATCCGAACTTGACACGCTAAGCATCGTGGGCAGAATTTACGATTCGGAATTTTTGCCGGCCGGCGGAGTTCGAATTCACGCCTATTCGACAGAGTCTCAGGAATGGGATCCGCGAGAGACCGAACCCTCCGCGATAACATGGTCGGGCAAGGACGGCGGATTCGCTCTGGAAAACCTGCCCGAGGGGAATTTCGCCGTTGTTGGAATTCTCGATGAGAACAGGGACGGTTTTCTCTCTGATAATGAGCTAATTGCCCTCTCCCCGGATGTTTACGACGCGGGGGAAGACATCCCCTGGTCGATGGTCCTTTTCGTGCCTGACTCCACTCCGCCGGAGCTAATTTCTATCTCGGTTGAGGGACGATATATTGTTAAATTGCGGTTTTCAGAAAAAATCGACCTGGATGGAGTTAATGTTTCGTCGAATTCCGTCGTGGGAAAATTTACGCCTTTCATTTACCCCGAAGAGCCGCAGGTAGTAGGTTTAATGGCCGAAAGCCCTCTGCCCGAAAGCAAGATAGAGTTTGAGTTGAAGGGAATTGCTGATATGCGCGGGAATAAGGGAGATTACTATTCCGTAGTCGAGATACGCGAAACTGCTCCGGACACCATCGCCCCCTCCCCCGCTATGAACAAAAAAGTCCGTCTATTACCCGGAGATTCCCTTCTGGTAAGTCTCGACAAGCCGGTCAGGACGGGCTCGCTTGTTGTGGAGGATTCCCTCGGGCGGGGAGTCGCGGGGAGCGTTTCCATGCCGGATCCCTATTCTATAGTCCTCGCTCCGGAAGAGGAATGGCCAAACAGAGAAGACCTGGCATGGCGCCTCGATCAAATTATTACTTTGGATGGAAATACAATTTCGGATTCCACAAGACACGAGCTTCGTTTCGAGAGTGCCCAAGGGTATGGTAATTTGATGGTAAACACCGGCGACGCCTGCGAGAATCTTACTGTTAGAGCGTTTATGCTGGACGCCGAACGGCGCGAATTCAGCCTGACTTCCACCGAGAGCGGCTTTTCCGCCAGCTCTATTCCACGGGGACAGTATTCCATTTATCTGTTCTGCGACTTCGACGGCGATTCCAGATGGTTCCCCGGATCGATATCGCCATTAAAAGTTCCGGAGCCGATTTTCATCTATCCGGACACAATCGATGTCCGCGGATTTTGGACGACGGAAGTAAATATAGGAATTGAATAGGTGGCCGCAGGGCAAAACCCCCCATTTTTCTCTTCAAATCTTATAAATCAGTTAATCTTTCAATATTTTACTTGCATAATTGGAAAAGAACGTTAATTTTGGTAGATTGTTACCCGGAGGTAATTACGATGATGTTACGAGATTTGTTGCCGAAAATAGAGAAGTTGATTCTGCCCTTCCTCGAAAGCTCTGGGCTTGAATTGGTCGAGATTGCTTCCTTTGGAAAAGGAAAGACATCGGTGATTCAAGTTACGATATGGAAGAAGGAAGGAGTCGGAATCGACGACTTAACTAATGTATCCCGTCATCTGGGCGACATTCTGGACCAGGAAGACATCATCCCCGGAAAATACACATTGGAGGTTTCCTCTCCGGGTCTCGACAGGGAATTGAAAACGGAAGCGGACTTTCGCCGAGCCGAAGGGGAGATTGTTGCGGTAACCCTCGAAGACGGCTCGAAGATAGAGGGCGAAGTTTGCTCCTCTGAAAAAGGCAATCTTGTTTTGATACAAGGAGAAGAACAAACAACAGTGCCCATCGGATCGATTTCGAAGGGTGAAATAGTAATTGAATTTTGAGAGTAGAAATGACTATGGGAGAAATTACAAACATTCAAGTAGCCGAGGCAATCGAGGACATCGTAAAAGAAAAGCTTCTCGATAAGGACACAGTTATTCAGACGCTGAAGGATGCTCTGATTATCGCCGTGAAGAAAAAATACGGCTCATCAGAGAATGTCGAAGTGAAAATCGACCCGGATCTCGGCAAACTGGAAGTCCTCGCGACAAAAAAAGTCAAACGGGAAGTCGAAGACCCCCTTACGGAGATCGAAGCCGACAAGGCAAAAGAAATCGATCCTTCGATTCGTGTCGGTCAGTTTATCACAGTTGCATTGGACCTTTCCGCTTTTGGCCGTAATGCTATTCAGATAGCCAAACAGATTATGATTCAGAGGATTCGCGAGGCCGAACGCGAGCAGGTTTTCGACGATTTCCAGCACAAAGTTGGCGAGATAACCTCCGGCGCGATTCAGCGTATGGAAAAAGGTGCATTCATAGTAAATCTTGGCAGAACTGAAGGAATCATCCCCCGAAGCGAACAGATACCCGGGGAACATTTGCCCATAGGAAGGATTGTCCGCGCTCTAGTCAAGGATGTTCAGAAGAACCCCAAAGGCCCGCAGATTGTGCTTTCGAGGAAATCTCCCATATTCTTGAAAAAACTCTTCGAGTTTGAAGTTCCCGAGATATATGAAAACCGCGTCGAGATGGTCGCCGCGGCTCGCGAAGCCGGAGAAAGAAGCAAGCTCGCAGTTTACAGCGTCGATGAGAAAATCGACCCGGTAGGTGCCTGCGTAGGTTTGAAGGGAACTCGTGTCCAGAGCGTAGTCAAAGAGCTGAATAACGAGAAAATCGACATTATCGGCTGGGATCCCGATCCGGAGAGGTTTATCGCGAGGGCATTGGCACCGGCGACGGTTCTGATGGCTTTCCTCGCCGCGGACGAAAACCACATGATTGTGGTAGTTCCCGACGACGAGCTTTCGCTGGCTATCGGGAAAGGCGGTCAGAACGCCAGGCTCGCGGCCAAGCTTACCGGATGGCGAATCACTCTGTTCGGCAGGGATCAGTATCAGTCCCTTCTCATGGATGTTTCCGAGCTTCCCGCTATCACGGAAGAACAGGCGGAGGCATTGCACAAGTTCGATATCGATTCTGTGCAGAAGCTTGCGAGAATGAGCATCGCGGCACTTCAGGAAATACCGGGTATCGAAGACGAAGCGCCTATGCTTCTTGCTGATGCCCTCGTTACAATGGAAGATATTGGACTGGAACACGGTTTTGTAACCGACAGAGACGAGCTTCTCCGTGAACGTGGAATCGACCCGAAAGAATTCCTCGCTCAGCAGAGGCAAGAGAGAGAAATGCAAAATATCTCGGCCGAAGAACAGGCCGAAGAAACAGACGAACAGACGGATTCGGAATAGATTGTCGAATTCAGTCTGATCATGGAGGTAATCAGTTTTGGCTAAAAGGGTCTATGAGAAAGCACGCGAGTTAGGTATCGAGAGTAAGGATTTACTCGAGACCCTTCACAAACTCGGTTTCGAGGTAAAAACCGCCGCGAGCTCCTTCACCGAAGAGATGGAGGAAGCGGAAAAGAACTACGATTTGAAGACCGGAAAACCCAAGTCCGGCGCCTCGGAAGGAAAGGATAAGAAGACTGGCGCCATTCGTGACGCCAGACGTGAAGCTATCCTCAAGAAGATGATGGGCAAAACCGGCAAACCGGTAACTCCCAAGAAGACAGTTTCTGTCGAACCGACCGAAGAGGAAAAAGAGGCCTCCGCGAAACTTGAGGTTCCCAAAACTAGCGAACTCGAGGTCAAACCAAAACCGAAAAAAACCAAAAAACTCTCCCCTCTGAGGGTCATGGAGAAAATGACCCCCATCGACATTGCAAAAGCAACGAACAAAGAAGTCAGCGAAGTGTTACGCGCGTGTATGACTTTTGGGGTCATGGCGACATCCAATCAGAGGCTGGGTCTCGATGTCATCGAAGCCGTCGCGGAAGAATTGGGATACTTCGCAATACTGGTTTCCGAAGAAGAATTTCACGCACCGCCCGAACCGCCCAAAAAGGAAAAACCGTCGGAACCCGAAGAAACGGAAGTTGCCGAGAAAGAAACCAAAGAGGGGCCCGAAGAAGAAAAACCGAAGAAGGCAAAAAAGAAGAAGAAAAAGGGCAAAAAGGGAGTCGGCGCAGAGAAAACCCGTGCGCCAATTGTTACGGTTATGGGGCATGTCGATCACGGCAAAACTACTCTCCTCGACCATATTCGCAACACCAATGTTGTCGCCGGCGAAAAGGGCGGAATTACTCAGCACGTTGGCGCATATGAAGTTAAGGCAAAAAACGGAAATATTACTTTCGTAGATACTCCCGGCCACGAGGCTTTTACCGCCATGCGTGCCCGCGGAGCGAACCTGACTGACATCGTAGTGCTAATCGTGGCACAGGACGACAGCTTGATGCCGCAGACCAAAGAGGCTATCGAGCACGCAAGAGCCGCCGATGTGCCTATCATCGTTGCTATCAACAAAATGGACTTGCCCGGAGCAAACCCGGACCGCGTAAAAAACGACCTCGCCCAGATGGACCTCTTAGTAGAAGATTGGGGCGGAGATGTTCAATGCGCCGAGATTTCTGCTCTCACCGGCGAAGGGATCGATACCCTTCTCGAAGAAATAGTTCTGCAGTCGGAGATGCTCGAATTGTCCGCCGATCCGACTCTGCCCGCCAAAGGCGTAGTTGTAGAAGCCTTACTGGATAAGTATCGCGGCGCGACTGCCACTCTTCTCGTGCAGGAAGGAACCCTGAAAAAAGGCGATTCCTTCGTCGCGGGAATGGAGTATGGCAGAATCCGGAGCATGGAAGATGAGCGTGGAAATACAATCACAACTGCTCCCCCATCCACTCCGGTGGTTATAACCGGCCTCAACGGCGTTCCGCAAGCCGGTGAAATATTCGAAGTCGTCAAGAGCGACACCGTCGCCCGTAAGATAGTCGAAGAAAAGATATCCCTCATTCAGCAGGATGTCGAATCCGGCAAGAAAAAGATGACCCTCGAAGACTTCTTCTCGAAGATGGAAGGGGAACTTGTAAAAGAACTGCCGGTAGTTCTCAAAGCAGATGTTGACGGTTCTCTCGAGGCTGTAAAGGGTGTCCTGACCGTCCTTGGAAACGAGGAAGTCAAGGTGAATATCATCAGCGCTGGTGTCGGCGGAATAACCGAAAACGACGTTCTTCTTGCCAGCACTTCGGAGGCTGTAATTCTTGGGTTTAATGTCAAACCCGACAGCAGAGCCAAAAAAGCCGCAGAAAAAGAAGGGGTCGATATTCAGACCTATGATATTATATACAAACTGCAGGAAGATATAATTGCATCGCTGGAAGGAATGCTTGAACCGGAGCTTATCGAAGAGAAGATAGCGACAGTGGAAATTCGTCAGCTGTTTAAAATCACCAAGGTCGGTAAAATCGCAGGATCGTTTGTCTTGGACGGTGTTGTCCACCGCGATGCCCGAGTTGATGTCGTCCGCGCTGGCGAGGTTATCGGTTCAGGTAAAATCACCACTTTGAAGCGTTTTAAGGACGATGTGAAGGAAGTTGCCGCCGGTTTCGAATGCGGTTTGGAATTGACTGGTTTCAAAGACTATCAGGAAGGGGATATTCTCGATGTGTTCGAGACCAAGAAGGTAGTCAGGCGGTTAAGTAAATAAGGCAGGCAAACTTTGATTATCGGCTTAAGAACCGTGGAGATCTTCATTCCCCTCTCCCAATCTCTCAAAGAGAAGCGAATGGTGCTTAGAAGGATAAAAGACCGGGTCAAATCCAAGCTCAATGTATCCTACGCTGAGATAGATCACCAGGACAAATGGCAACGCACCTGTCTTTCTTTCGTCACAGTCGCGAATACACGGCTCGATGTCGATAAGAGGCTGGAAAAGGTTATGGAGATAATCCTCTCCGACGACCGAGTTCAGATTCTGGAAGTCGAAAGCGATTACTTATAGGAATTTATTATGTCAATACGAACGAGAAGAGTTGGAAACGAAATTCAAAAGCTGGTGAGCGAACTTATCGACGCCGGAGCTATCCGCGACCCGCGGGTTGCCGGTATGATTTCCATCACCGGAGTAGATGTTGCCCCCGATTTAAAATCAGCAAGGGTTTATTACAGCGTTTTCGGCAAACAAGAGGAAATCGAATCCACTGCCCAAGCTCTGGAGAGCGCGTCTGGGTATATTCAATCCGAGGTGGGAACCCGCCTTGGGATAAAATTCACGCCCCATCTGCGGTTCGTGTTCGATTCTTCCATCGCATACGGAGACCATATCGAAAGGATATTGGACGAGATTCCGGATGAATAGGCATGCAGAAGAAATATCGACCATCCTTCGGGAAAATGAGAACTTCCTTGTCCTCACCCACAAAGAACCCGACGGCGACGCCCTCGGTTCGACTCTGGCAATCAGGCAGTTTTTGGCTGAACAGTGGGGTAAAAATGTTTGTATGCCCGCACCGGTCAACTGGCCGGGGCGATATTCCTTTCTAAAGAAACATTGTAACGGCAATAAAATAGCAAATCCCGAAGAAACCGACTGTATTCTATTTCTTGACAGCTCCTCCCCCGACCGTATCGACTGGGGAACCCTCGATTCTGATGCTTTTGCGGCTGTTCCAAAAGTGGTCATTGACCATCACGAAGAGGGAATTCCCTTCGGCGATATCAATTGGATAGACAAATCCTCCGCGGCGGTCGGAGAGATGATATACAATATTCTTCTGGATATAGGAGCCGAGATTACTCCGGAAATAGCGGAGTGCTTATATCTGGCGATTCTTACAGACACGGGCAGATTCACATATTCAAATACTTCGGCGGAATCCCTTCGAATTAGCGCTGAACTCATCGAAACCGGAAAAATTGACCCTTCGGATATAGCATCCCACGTTTATTTCAATTACTCGGAAGAGTATCTCAGAAATATCGGCATAGCTCTTTACAATTCAAGAACTTATCGCGACGCAAAGATAGTTCTGCTTACGTTGGATAAGGCTTCCGTCCGCTCCTTCTCGACCACCTTCGACGAAACGGAAGGGATTGTCGATTTGGCTATGAGCGTCCGAGGGGTAGAGCTTGCGGCTCTGTTTAAGGAAGTCAGCACGAATGTCAACAGGGTTTCGATGCGAAGCCGAGGACATGTAGATATTGGCGCTCTGGCTAAGGAGCTGGGAGGCGGCGGGCATTTCAACGCCGCCGGATGCACTCTTCGTATGCCCCTCTCCCTCGCGCGGGAAGTAATTTTGGACAGGTTCGAAAGGTATCTGGAAGATTGTTGATATGAGCGAACCTTCAACAAACGGCATACTACTGATGGACAAGCCATCCGGCCTCTCAACAGCCTACTGCGCCCGTAAAATAGGCAAAGCTATCGGCGGAAAAACCGGCCACGCAGGCACTCTCGACCCGGTTGCCACAGGTTTGGTTCTCGTCATGGTCGGTCGTGCAACCAAATTAGCCCCATGGCTGACAGGTTTGAGCAAAGATTATACTGCCTTAATTAAGTTCGGGCAGAATACATCCACCGGCGATTGCGAAGGGGAAGTTCTTTCCGAAACACCCGTGGATATAACCTTCGAGGGAATCAAAGAGATTATCCATTCGATGAAGGGCAAAAAGCTTCAGATGCCGCCGGCATATTCGGCGGTGAAACATATGGGACAACCTCTCTATAAATACGCCAGAGAAGGCAAAGAGGTCGAAGTAAAGCCCCGTAAGGTCGAGATTTTTGAAATCGAAATAGTCGAGTTCTATACGCCATTTTTAAAAATTGAAACCTCCGTGAGTTCAGGAACTTATATACGTTCGATGGCAGTGGAGATGGGCGAGAACGCAGGTTGCGGCGCGCATATCCAGGAGCTTCGAAGAACCAGAATCGGTCATTTCGAACTTTCGGACTCCCTGCCCTATGAGGAAATTATCGAGATTGCTGAAAAGGGCACGATAGAGAATTCTCTAATATCTTCGAATGAGGCTTTGTCCTTCTTACCCTCCGTTAAAGCCGGTTTGGAAGATGCCAGATCGATAGCGGGCGGGACAAAGGCAAAGATCGATCTCGGCTCGATTGCCGATTCCGACCTTTTCCGCTTAACTACAGAAAAAGAGCTTGTGGCGTTGCTCAGAAGATCCGGCGATAGCGATTATGAATACATTAGAGTTTTGAAGAGGCCGGAGGAAATTGAAAACTGAATATCTAAATGAACCTCGGCCAATTATAATCTCCTCCGCCGTGGCGGTGGGAAGCTTCGACGGCGTCCACCTCGGACATAGAACCATTTTGGAGATTCTTATCAATAAAGCCAGAGCTAACGGGTTGCCCTCGGCGGTAGTTACTTTCGAACCCCATCCCCGTAAGGTTACAAGATCGGAAGATGTAGGTTTGTTGACGCCTCTCGAAGAAAAAGTAGCCGCGTTTTCCGCTCTGGGAGTCGATTATCTGATTATTTTGAAATTCGATGAGTCCATATCGAAGATGTCTTTTGAGGATTTTGTCAAATTTTATTTGACAGACTCCCTTGGAATGAGTATCCTAATTCTCGGCGAAGACCATGGTTTCGGCAAAAACCGCGCCGGTGACGCCGGCAGTCTCGCAAAACTGGGATCAAACTCGGGTTTCGAGATAGAAATCGTTCCGCCAGTTAAGTGGAAAGACGTCTCGATACGAAGCAATAGAATCCGCAAATCCGTGTCCTCCGGCGAGATGCTGGATGCGGCCCATATGCTGGGAAGACCCTACTCGATCTACGGCGAAGTGGTGGAAGGGATGAAACGCGGACGCAAGCTCGGTTTCCCCACAGTAAACATAGAAGTACCGGAGGGCAAGCTTTTACCGCCTTTTGGAGTATATGCCTCGGCGGAAAAATCGGGAAATCCGGGGTTGCTCTATTTGGGGAAAAGCCCGACTTTTGGCGAGGGCAGATTTTCAGTGGAGTTCCATGGCCTCGAAAAGCCCTCTGCCGATGTGGGAGATGGTTTCGCTCTTTCGGTCTTCGAACGATTCAGGACAGATATTGCTTTTGCTTCGCCGCAGGCCCTTGTCGAGCAGATGGAAAAGGATCTTGCTAAATTTAGAACATGGTTAGATCATAACAAAATAACAAATACAGTTTCTAAAAAACAAAATAAACAGGAGGAAGAAGTTGTCAATCACAGCTGAAAAGAAAAGAGAGATCATCGAGAAATTCGGGCACACCCCCGAAGATGCAGGCTCTGCGGAAGTCCAAATCGCTCTTCTGACAGAGAGAATCAACAATTTATCCGAGCACTTTAAAACATTCCCGAAGGATAATAATTCCAAACGGGGATTTTTCGTGCTCATCGGCAGGCGTAAAAAACTGCTTGCCTATTTACGCAGGAAAGATTACAAGCGGTTTAAGTCGCTTACACAAGAACTCGGTATTCGCGCAAGGTAATAATCGCGCGAAACCGGCGGCGTGAGCCGCAGAAGGAGAAAAATGACAAAAGAGACAATCAAGACACAAATTAACGGATACGATTTAACTATCGAGACGGGACAGGTTCTAAGACAGGCCTCCGGCGGAGTTGTTGTAACCATGGGAGAAACTCAGCTATTGGTAACGGCTTGCGTCAGCAAAAATGCACGTCCGGAATTCGGGTATTTCCCTCTGACAGTAGAATATAGGCCGAGATCCTATGCCGCAGGACGTATCCCCGGCGGGTTTTTCAAGAGAGAAGGACGTCCCTACGACGCGGATACACTAAGCGCAAGGCTTATCGACAGGCCAATCCGCCCCCGTTTCCCAAAAGATTTCATCAATGAAGTTCAGGTCTGGGCAACGCCGGTTTCTTTCGACGGCGACAACGATCCGGACGTTTTGGGAATTCTGGGAGCCAGCGTGGCTCTGTGTATTTCCGAGATTCCTTTCGATGGCCCTCTGGCTGGTGTCAGAGTGGGGTATGTCGGCGGCGAATTCATCGTCAACCCGACCTTGTCCCAAAGGGAAGAAAGCATAATGGACATCATTGTTGCGGGCACCGCAGATGATATTGTTATGGTCGAAGGCGGAGCTTCCGAAATCGATGAAGAGCTTCTTCTCGAGGCTTTCGATTTCGCGAAACCCCATATAGCCAAACTTTGCGAATTCCAGAAGGAATTGATAGCAAAAGTCGGCAAAGACAAGATGGAATACGAGCCCCTCGAATCAGTCGATGAGGAAATCGAAAAAGCGGTTCGCGAAAAGATGGAAGATCAGATTCGCGATGTATTTGCAGTAGAAGGCAAAAAAGACAGAGAAAAGGCCATGGACGCCCTCATCGAGTGGGTAACAGCAGAGCTGGAAGATGATTTCCCCGAAAGCGGAAAGAAAATTATCGAGGCGATTCACGAGGTAGAGCGCGAGAAAATGCGCGAGATGATTCTCAACGAGAACAAGCGCATCGATAAACGCAAATCCGACGAAATCCGCCCGATAACCATCGAAACAGGTTTCCTCAAACGCACCCACGGAAGTGCCCTCTTCACCCGCGGCGAAACACAAGCGCTGGCAGTGTTGACATTAGGCAATAAGATGGACGAGCAGAAGATCGAGGATTTGGGCGGCGAGAGCTTCAAGAGCTTCATCCTCCATTATAACTTCCCCCCCTTCTCGGTGGGCGAGGTTCAGTTCGCACGCGGTCCCGGCAGACGGGAAATCGGCCATGGCCTCCTCGCGGAGAAGGCTCTGGTTCCAGTAATTCCGTCGGAAGAGATGTTCCCATATACAGTCAGATTGGTCTGCGACATTCTCGAAAGCAACGGTTCATCGTCGATGGCTTCGATTTGCTCGGGCAGTCTGGCCCTTATGGAGGGCGGCGTGCCGACGAAAGCCCCCGTTGCCGGAATCGCTATGGGATTGGTAAAGGAAGGCGATAAACACGCTATTCTCAGCGACATCCTCGGTGCGGAAGACCACATGGGCGACATGGACTTCAAGGTCGCCGGCACCGCGGAAGGTATCACTGCCTTCCAGATGGACGTCAAAATCAGCGGAGTCTCAATCGAGCTTATGAAGGAAGCTCTGGCGCAGGCCAAAAAAGGCAGAGAGCATATTCTCGGCATCATGAATGAAATACTCGATACGCCTCGAGAAGAGCTTTCGCCCTATGCTCCGCGCATAGTATCTATCAAAATCGATCCGTCCAAGATTGGCGCGGTTATCGGTAGCGGCGGAAAGACCATTCGGTCGATTCAGGACGCTACCGGCACCACTATCGCCATCGAGAACGACGGAACGGTGCAGATAGCATCTGTCGATGCCGAAGGTCTGGCGAACGCCCTTCGTATGGTCGAAGATCTCACGGTAGAAGCGGAAGTTGGGAAGGTTTATGACGGCAAGGTCGTTAGAACCACCGATTTCGGCGCCTTCGTCGAGATTCTTCCCAATCAGGACGGCCTTCTTCATATCTCGGAAATAGCCTACGAACACACCAAGAACGTAACCGATGTGCTTAATGTCGGCGATATAGTCAAGGTGAAGGTTATCGAGATACAAAACGACGGCAAAGTCCGCCTCTCGCGCAAAGCTCTCCTCGACAAGCCGGAAGGCTACGTGGAAAGACCTCCGAGAACCAATAGCCGTAGCGATGGCCGAAACAGAGGCAGAAGGTAGTATCATAATGCCCGTTTCGATACATACTACAGCAATAGTAGAAAAAGGCGCGGAACTTGGCGATGGTGTGATTGTCGGCCCCTTCGCCTATATTGAATCCGGAGCGGAAATTGGCGCAGGTTGCGAAATCGGCCCGGGCGCACATATTACAAAATATGTGCGCATGGGCCGTGAGAACAAAGTTTTCAAAGATGCTTCCATTGGAAGCGACCCGCAGGATAAAAAATTCAGCGGTGAGGAGACTTTGTTAATTATAGGCGATAGAAATTTGTTCCGGGAATCCGTAACGATGAACCGCGGGACAACGCATAGCGGAGAAACGGTCATCGGTTCGGACTGTTTTTTCATGGCGTATTCCCATGTCGCCCACGATTGCGTCGTCGGAGACAACGTGATATTTGCTAATTGCGCCGGAATTGCGGGACATGTTACAGTCAAAGATTACGTCATTCTCGGCGGAAATGTGCCCGTGCATCAGTTCGTTACTATTGGAGAGTCTGTAATGATAGGCCTTAGCGGAACTATTACTCGAGATGTCCCCCCCTATTTGCTGATGGGCGGCGACCCGATGCGGCTTGCAGGGATTAATATCATCGGATTGAGAAGGCGCGGGTTTACTGAGGATACTATCACTTTGCTTCGAAAGGCATATCGAATTTTGTATCGAAGCAGTCTGAACACTCCGGACGCCCTCAGCAGAATCGAGAGTGAAATCGAGCCGATTCCCGAGATACGCAAATTTGTGGACTTCGTTCGAGATTCGAAAAGGGGAATAATTCGATAAAAAAAAGGCCGCTACGTTAGCGGCCTTTTTTAATTAGGGATAATTGCGGTGCTATTTGACCCATTTTTTTACTTTGCCAGCTTTTATACAGCGGGTGCATACGGTCATTCTCACCGGTTTGCCGTCGCATTCGGTTCTGACAGACTGCAGGTTAGGATTGAACTTGCGCAGTGTTCTGTTGTGCGCGTGAGATACATTCCTGCCGGTTTGGGGTCTTTTTCCACATATATCGCATACTCTTGCCATGATAGCCTCCATTTGAACAGACTTAGAATGACCGAATATATACGTGAATATGAATTCCGCAAGTCTTTTCTTGAAATACTGGGATTTTTTTTCGTGAGGCATTTTGCTGTCGCCTTTTTCGGTTTCTGCGATTTCGTGTTGAATTTCTTCAATATGAGGTTATATTACCGGCAATTGATTGGAGGATCATGTCATATCTTGTGTTAGCGAGAAAATTTAGGCCGCAGACTTTCGATGAAGTCGTTGCGCAACAACATATTACGGACACTCTCAAAAACGCGATCGAGAAGGACCGCCTTGCCCATGCCTACCTTTTCTGCGGGCCTCGGGGAACCGGCAAAACTACGACCGCCAGGATTGTAGCTAAATGCCTGAACTGCCAGAGCTTCGATTCGCCGACAGCGACGCCCTGCGGGACATGCCAGAGTTGTGTTTCCATCGCTCAGGGCAACAGCCCGGATGTTTACGAAATCGACGGGGCATCGAACCGTGGAATAGCGGAAATTCAGTCTTTGCGCGAAAGCATTCAATATGCGCCTCAGGGCAGAAACAAGGTTTACATCATCGACGAAGTGCATATGCTGACCAAAGAGGCATTCAATGCACTTTTGAAAACCCTCGAAGAGCCGCCGCGCTATGTTACTTTTATCTTCGCTACCACGGAGCCGCAGAAGCTTCCGGCAACGATCATCAGCCGATGCCAACGCTACGATTTCCGCAGAATACCGGGGAATAGAATCGCCGAACACATCGCCCAGTTAGCTGAAAATGAAGGCTTGAAGCTCGATACGGACGCCTCGGCGCTCATTGCCCATCGTGCGGACGGCGGGCTTCGCGATTCCCTTTCCCTCCTCGACCAGATTCTCGCGTATTCTCCCAAGGGCGAGTTGTCCGCGGACGAGGTCGCGCGGATACTGGGAATTCTGCCTCTGGATGCTTTCGATAAAATCGCCGAACAGATTCTCGAACGCAATGCGGTGGGAGCATTGCAGGAACTGGACAGGCTTCTCGAATCGGGAATCGATATCGCTCAGGTTGGCGACGGCCTCTCGGAACATTTCCACGGTGCTCTCAAATTCTCCATCGGCGCGGAAAAAGAGGACCTCGGCGAGAAGGAAAAGGAGATATACTCTCGCATCGCAGACGAATTCCCCCCGGAAGATCTCCTTCGAATCTCTAAAATCCTGGTGGATATGCAGTCGCGGTTGAAATACGCCGCCCAACCCCGGTATCTCTTCGAGGAAAGTCTTATATATCTGACAAATCTCGAAACGACAGCATCGATCAGACGCGCGATAAGCAGAATAGATTCCGGTGAGTATTCGGCTCCGAGAAGAGCATCTGCACCAAAGGCTCCTACGCCCATGGATGACGACGAGGAACCATCCGAGCCGGAGGACAATTCTCCTAAAGGCCGCCTTGTTCGGGAATTTTCGGCCAAACGCGGCGAAGGCAAAGCCGATTGGGTAAGCGAATCGGAAGTTATTCTCGACGAAGGGCGAATCATCTTGAAATTTCCCCATAAGTTAGAATATCAGGTAATGAATATTCTCAATATCAAAGAAAACTTGGACGCCCTTCGCGAAGCCGCAGAGAAAGTTTACGGCCCAAACACCGCGGTTAAGCTGATTGTTGAGGATTCCCCTGAAAAACAGACTACTGAGGAGCGGAGCGGAAACGGCGTTCCGACTCAGGTAATGGGCCTTTTAGAAAAATTCGACGCAAAACTGGATTGATTTCATAGTAGCACAGAATTAGCTTGACAGATAATCATCGTTTCATTATTCTTAAAGATTATGATGTATCGAGATAGAAATATCGAGGAGGTTTCGGTGGTCAGAGTTCCTTCTGCCGCCTTCGGACTTATCCTATAACCCGCGGAGTTCTCGCAACACCGTGGGAAATTAACGCCCGGCTGTCGTCGGGTATTTTTATATCAATCAAAATTTAACAGGAGGCAAATATGCCTTTTCAGGATATTGAGAAAAAATGGCAGGATAAATGGCGCGAAAGCGGCATTTTCAAGACACCGGATAATCCCGGCGAGGATAAATTCTATCTGCTGGAGATGTTCGCCTACCCCAGCGGAGATATACATATGGGGCATTTCCGGAATTATTCCATAGGCGATCTGGTTTGGCGCTACATGAAGATGCGCGGCAAAAATCTCCTCCACGCCTTCGGTTGGGACGCTTTCGGACTGCCGGCGGAACAGGCGGCAATCAAGCGCGGTATTCATCCTTCCGAGTGGACGGAGAAGAATATCGCAACGGGCAGGTCAACCATGCGGTCTCTGGGCTTTTCTTACGACTGGGAAAGGGAAGTCGTTACCTGCAGACCGGATTATTACAAATGGACGCAGTGGGTCTTCCTGAAGCTCTTTGAGAAAGGGCTGGCATACCGGAAGGAATCTCAGGTCAACTGGTGCCCCGAATGCAACACGGTTTTGGCGAACGAGCAGGTCGTAAACGGCTGTTGCTGGCGGCATTCGGATACGCCTATCGCTAAACGGGTTCTGGAACAGTGGTTTTTCAAGACCACCGAATATGCCCAGCGTCTGCTGGACGATTTGGACAATCTGGACTGGCCTCATTCGGTTAAAGCAATGCAACGTAACTGGATAGGTCGTTCGACCGGCGCGAATATCAAGTTTTCGGTGGTGGAAACCGGCGACGAACTGCCCATCTTCACAACCCGCCCGGACACGGTTTTCGGTGTAACATTCATGGCGATTGCCCCCGAAGCGGATATGATGAAACGCCTGCTTCCAATTAGCCCGAACAGGCAGGCTGTGGAGGACTACATCGCTAAAGCCGCTCTGTGCAGTGAAATCGAGCGGACATCCGAGGGGCGTGAAAAGGACGGCGTCGATACGGGACTTCATGTCGGAAATCCCTTCACCGGCGACGAGGTGCCGCTGTTCGTCGCGGATTACGTTCTGGCCGGATACGGTTCCGGTGCGGTTATGGCTGTTCCGGCTCACGACCAGAGGGATTTCGAGTTCGCCCGCAAATACGATATACCGGTGAAGGTTGTTATAGAACCTGCAGAAGGCGGTTTGGTTGGCGGTGAGATGAGCGAAGCCTATGTAGATTATGGCGTTATGGTTAATTCCGCCCCCTTCGACGGTATGGATTCTCGGAAAGCTATCGAAGCGATAACCGAGTTCGGCGCCGAAAATGGATTTGCGGAGAAGGCCATTCAGTTCCGGCTTCGGGACTGGCTGTTGAGCAGACAGCGCTACTGGGGCGCGCCTATTCCGGTCGTCCATTGCGAAAAATGCGGAGTCGTGCCGGTTCCAGAGTCTGAACTGCCTGTGGAACTCCCCCATGTTAAGGATTTCCTGCCGAAGGGGCGAAGTCCTCTGGCGGATGTCCCCGAGTTCATGAACACCGAATGTCCGAAATGCGGCGCCCCGGCGAAACGGGATCCCGACACGATGGACACTTTCGTATGTTCGAGCTGGTATCAGCTCCGTTATCCGGACGCCAACAACCCGAACGAGGCAATCAGCAGAGAGGCCGCGGAAAAATGGCTACCGATCGACCTGTATATCGGCGGGATAGAACATGCTACGGGGCATCTGCTATATTTCCGATTCATAACGAAGGTTCTGTTCGACATGGGTTTTCTGCCTGTAGAAGAGCCGGCGCGGAAGCTGTTCAATCATGGAATGGTCTGCGACGAACATGGCGATATCATGAGCAAATCCAAAGGCAATGTTACGAGTCCAATCGAGGTTACAGAGGAGCATGGGGTAGATGTTTCGCGCCTGGCGATGCTTTTCTTCGCCCCGCCGGAACACGAAATCTCCTGGTCTAACGATGCCCTCAAGGGAGCCGAGAGGTTCCTGACCCGCGTGGACAGGTTCATTCCAGAGGATATAGACTCAACCAAAAATACATCAACCATCGCAGGTTTGTCGGAACGGGACGCCGACTTATACCGCGAGATAAACCGCACAGTGAAAGCTGTTACAGAGGATATAGACAACATGAGCTACAACACGGCCATCGCGAGAATGATGGAGTTCATGAATTTCACTGATGCGGACGAGCTGGATAAATCGGAGATAGCTTTTTATGTAGCCGATAGACTTGTGCGCATATTGGCGCCGTTTGCGCCCCACCTCGCCGAGGAGCTTAACGAGCGAATCGGCCGAAGTGAGTTAGTAGTGCAGAGGGAATGGCCATCTTACGACGAATCCGCGATAGGTTTCGATAGTATCGAGATTGGCGTGCAGATCAACGGCAAGGTTCGCGGCACGATTAATATCGCGCCTGACGCTGACCAGAAAACTGCTGTGGATGCGGCCATTTCTGAACCGGGGATTCGTAAATACACCGATGAAAAAACTATCGTGAAGACGATTTATGTGCCGGGACGGATACTTAACATCATCGTCAAATAGCCTCAGAAAGCCCGATTACAAATATTTGCGAGTTTACCCGCCTGAGATTAGCGTGGTAATTTTTCGCGGATAAAGTCATCGGGTTTTTTTGTTGCATCTAATCTCAAAATACATATTTTAGTTACAAGAGAGGTAAACTATTGAAAAATATAGTGTTCACTGCTTTTATTTTATTTATCGCTTTAGGTGGTTGTGCAGATGTTCAACCGCAGGGCTATGTTTATTATGTTTCACCGGTAGGCTCCGACACACAAATCGCGAAAGTCGATGCCGGAACAGCCGAAGTTAAGGCCATCTATAATACAAAATACCGCGAAGTGGGCATTATCGAACTGAATGGCGAGCTGATTGTCATTTCCGAGACCGACAGCTCGATAGCGCTTTTCCAGCTCGTTCCGGAAACGGGCGATATGGCGGTGTTAGAAGACAGCCTGATTTTGCACGACATCGAAAACGGCATCGCCAGGAGCGGTGAATGGACTGTTACTTCGCGGGAGGGGAAAATTTTGTGGCGGCCAATGGATAATGTTGAGCCTGTGGTTGTAAGCAATGCGGAAGAGACAGCTTCCGATCCGGCGATATCGAGAGAGGCCGGCTTGCTGACATATGCGGCGAAATTCGACCAGGGCAAATGGGCAGTGATTGTCAAACAGCTTCCAGATGGAATCGTTAAGGCATCTTTTAAATCGGATAAACCAGTATCTAATCCCTCCATTTCCCCCGATGGATTCTGGATAGTTTTCGAGAGAGGTTTTGACGATAACTCAGCTGAGATGCTAATCGGCGACATTCAAACTGGTCGAACTCGAATTTTGGGAGCAGGCAATAAACCCCTTTGGTTCACTAATTGATTATAACGCCTTGAAAAATAGACTCTAATAGATATAATTTATGGATATTAAGTGCGCGTCGATTTGGAGGAAACATGGCTCTGAGATTAGGTGAAATGCTTATAAAAGCGGGCAAGATCACCGAAGAGCAGTTAAATAAAGCTCTCGATGTTCAGAAGAAGTCCAATGCAAAGCTTGGTCAAGTGCTTCTGGAGTTGGGCTACATAGAAGACGACAATGTAATTAACTCGTTTGTAGCCAAGCAGTTGAACGTCGGCACCATTCAGCTCGAGGATCTCGACCTCTCCCCCGAAGTTGTCGACTTAATTCCCGTGGATATCGCGCGCAAATTTACTGTGATAGCCGCCATAAAGGTCGGCAAGATGCTGTTCGTCGCCACCAATGACCCAGCAAATCTGCTTGTTATCGATACTCTGCGTTTCATTACAAATCATGAAATCCAGCCGGTGATGTGCTCCAAAGACAAGATTATGGCGGCTTTGGACAAATACTATGGCACCGGCGAAGATTCAATAGACGACATTCTCGAGGACATGGCCGGCGGCGAGGATTTGGACGTCGTAGAGGAAGCCGAAGACGATTTCTCCGAAGCGGAACTTCAGGAGGCTATTCAGGAAAAGCCCCTGGTAAAGCTTGTAAACTCGATTATTATGGACGCCATCAAGCGCGGAGCTTCGGACATTCATATTGAAACATATGAGAAAAGAACTCGCGTCAGGTTCCGTATCGACGGCAACCTTATGGAGATGGCGCCTTTGCCCTTTAAGCTACGCCATGCAGTTGTTAGCCGTATTAAGATTATGTCGAAACTGAACATCTCGGAGCGCAGGTTGCCTCAGGACGGCAGAATTAAAGTGCAGGCGCGTGGTAGAGCAATCGACCTTCGTGTTTCCATTCTTCCGACAATCTTCGGCGAGAAGGTCGTTATGAGGCTTCTGGACCCGGAAAACCTCATGCTCGATATCACCAAACTCGGGTTCCCCCAGAGGGCGATGAAGGAATTCAACAGAGCTATTCATATGCCATTCGGGATGGTTCTGGTCACGGGGCCTACCGGTTCCGGTAAGACAACGACTCTCTATTCTGCACTGTCTCAGCTCAATCATCCGGATGTGAATATCATGACCGCGGAGGACCCGGTTGAGTTCAACCTCGACGGCATCAATCAGGTGCATATGCATTCGGAAATAGGACTTAATTTCGGGGCGGCCCTGCGGAGCTTCCTGCGTCAGGACCCTGATATCATTCTGGTGGGTGAGATTCGTGACGGCGAAACGGCTTCCATCGCGATTAAAGCCGCGCTTACCGGTCACCTTGTTTTCTCCACCCTTCACACTAACGACGCCCCAAGCACGATTACCCGTTTAGTAGATATGGGAACTCCTCCCTTCCTGGTTGCGAGTTCTGTGAGACTTGTTATGGCACAAAGGCTTTTGCGGACGGTTTGTCCATACTGCAAAAAAGAGGAGAGACCTGATCCGGAATATCTTGAAATAATCGGGATGAGCGAGGAAGACGCTGAAAAGATCACTTTCTATAAGGGCGAAGGATGCTCGACATGCAACAACACCGGCCATAAGGGCAGAGTAGCTGTGTTTGAGGTCATGCCCGTAACTGCGAGCCTCGAGAAGCTGATTATCGACGGCGCAAGTGCGCTCGAATTGGGCGAGGCCGCGGCCAAGATAGGCATGAGAACTTTGAGACAAGAGGCCATTCGACATATGATCGAAGGCAGGGTAGATATTGAACAAGTTATCACTGAAACGGCGGCTCACTAAAACTCGAAAGGCAAAAGATGACTTCACCCGCAGACAATATTTCGCCGGTCAATGCGGTTCAGGCGGCAACAAAGACCGAGGAGAAGAAAACCACATATACGATGCGGGAACTTCTCGAAGAGATGATTCGCAGAGGGGCTTCTGACCTTCATATCACTGTGGGAACTCCGCCTGCTTTGAGAATTGACGGCAAGATTAAGAGATTGCCGGGAGATTCCGTATCTGAGGAGATGTCTAAACGTCTGGCTTACTCGATTATGACGGAAAAACAGAAACAGCATTTCGAAGAGACCTGGGAGCAGGACCTTTCTTTTGGAATTCAGGGGCTTTCGCGTTTTAGATGCAATGTTTTTCTTCAGCGGGGAGCTGTAGCTCTTGTGGTTAGGGCAATTCCATTCAAGATACTTTCATTTGCGGAACTTGCCCTCCCGAATGCGGTAACGAAATTTGTGAATTTTCCTCGAGGATTGGTTCTGGTGTGCGGCCCGACAGGCTCCGGCAAATCTACGACTTTGGCTTCCATTATCGATAAGCTAAACAATGAGAGACACGAACATATTCTCACTGTCGAAGACCCTATTGAGTTCGTGCATAAGCACAAAAATTGTATTGTGAACCAACGCGAAGTGCACGGGGATACTATGTCATTCGGCAACGCCCTGAAATATGCCCTCCGTGAGGACCCAGACATCGTGCTCATCGGCGAGATGAGGGATTTGGAAACTATGCAGTCCGCCCTGACAATCGCAGAAACGGGGCATTTGGCATTCGCTACCCTTCACACCAACTCAGCCGCGGAGACGATTAACCGTATCATCGATGCTTTTCCGGAAGCGCAACAGACACAGGTGAGGGTTCAGCTGTCATTCGTCTTGCAGGCGGTTTTGGTGCAGACCCTAATGCCAAAGATAGGTGGCGGGAGAATTATCTGCACGGAGCTCATGTTCGCCACCCCGGCAATCCGTGCTCAGATCCGCGACGACAAGATTCATCAGATATACAGTGCTATCCAAGCAGGAGGCAAATTTGGGATGAATACAATGAATGCCTCTCTCGCAGACCGTTATCTAACCGGAAAGATAACATTAGAGGACGCCCTGTCAAGAAGCCAGGATCCTCAGGAATTGCATGACATAATCTCCAGGGCTACTATGTCCAGCGGAGGACAATCAGGTTCCAGAAGGTAGGAAATATGCCGCAGTTTCGATATGAAGGAAGGACATCAACGGGAAGCACAATCGAGGGAACCCTCGAAGCGCGCAACGCAGAAGAAGTAACTGCCTTATTGCGGCGGCAACGGATTGTTGTCACCAAAGTAAAAAAGAAGCCGAAGGCGATGGAAATTACCATCGGCACCGGCGTGAAAAATGTCGAAATATCGAGGTTCACAAGGCAGTTTGCTGTTATGATCGAGGCGGGTCTTCCCCTGGTTCAGTGTCTGGATATTCTATCCGAACAATCCACGAATAAAGTTCTCGGACAGGCCATAGCAAAAATAAGGGACACTGTATCTTCCGGTTCTACACTGGCTTCGGCAATGGGCAAACATAAGAAGATTTTCAACGACCTTTATGTAAACATGGTAGAAGCGGGCGAGGTCGGCGGTGCTCTGGAAACAATTCTTCGAAGACTCGCTGATTACCGGGAAAAATCCGACCGGTTAGCCCGTAAGGTTAAGGGCGCATTGATGTATCCGGTCATGGTGTCAGTTGTGTCCGTCGTTCTGACCTGGGTTATGCTTACTTTCATTATGCCGGTTTTTGCAGGCATGTTCGAGGGGCTTGGCGCAGAGCTTCCGGGGCCGACACTCTTTGTTCTTGCAATATCGAGCTTTATGCAGAACAATATTTTTCCGATGTTACTCAGCGTGGTGGCTATCATCGTGACATATGTCATTTTGAACAAGAAGAAGACTACTCGATATTATCTCGACGCTATCAAGCTGAGGTTTCCGGTTTTGGGTAACCTTGTTCGGAAAAATGCGGTTTCGAGATTCTGCCGGACCCTTTCGACTCTGCTTCAGAGCGGTGTGAATCTCATCGATGCTTTGAATATCACAGCGAAAACCGCCGGCAATCTTGTTTTGACAAGAGCCATTCATAAGGCAATGATAGCTATATCTGAGGGTGATACAATAACTTCGCCTCTTGGTGAGAGCCAGGTTTTCCCGCCTATGGTTATTCAGATGATTGGAGTCGGGGAAAAAACGGGTAATATGGACGAGATGCTCGCTAAAATCGCCGATTTTTATGATGAAGAAGTTGATGCCGCTGTGGCCGCCCTTACGAGTATGATCGAGCCTATTATCATCGTCGTTATGGGTGCTGTTATCGGAGGTATGCTTGTAGCTATGTATCTCCCTATGTTCGACATCGTCGGGCAGATTTCGTAGGAAAGGGCATCCATTGACTAAGGGAAAATCTTACTCGAAATCGGAAGCACCTCTGAATTGGCCTTTGAGGAGAGATCATTCTCCCGACATAGCGAGTGATTTCCGAAACAAGATAAGATGGCTTCTCGTCGCCCGCTTTGGAATGTTCCTTCTGATTGCGGGGGCTGTAGTCCTTCTCTTTTCGACGGAAGCTCTGCTTTTCAGGTTCCTGTTTGCATATGGGCTGATTACCCTTGGGTATTTTCTGTCCCTTCTGTGGTGGAATCAAACTCGACGCGAGATTAGTTTTAAGTTTCTGTGCGCAGTTCAATTGCTCTTCGAGATCATAATCGAGGTTGCTATAATCCACTACTCAGGGGGAATAGCATCCCCCTTTATCGTTCTTCTCGGGCTTTCGATAATCACATCCGCCTTCATTTTCGAGCTGACCGGAACGCTTATCACCGCGACGGTCGGAGTTCTTCTTCTTGGCGCGACGGTTTATCTTGAATTCACAGGGGTTTTTGAGTTTACATCGGATTATCCTGGTGTAAGCACTATATACAGCGATTCTGAGCTTCTCTTCTTCACATTTTATGTTTATGCCTGTTTTCTCTATCTGATAGCTTTTCTTATCGGCTACCTTTCGGGAAAGCTTCGACATAGGCTGGGTCAATTGGTCGAGGCGAACAGGGAGCTTCGCCGAGCTCGAATGGACACCGACGATATTCTTATGCACATGCGTAGCGGTCTTATCACCCTCGATCCGGACGGGCATGTTGTTTATTTCAACCGGGCGGCGGGGGATCTTTTGGGAATTGCACCGGAGCGTGCTCGAAACGAATTTCTCACGGAGATACTGCCATCGAGAGCAAGACCTTTCGGCCTTAAACTTACCGAGCTTCTCTCCCCCGGCGGCGAAAGAGTTCGGACAGGCGAGTTTTCCATTGAATCCAATTCGGGGGAAGTTATAACGATGCTTCTCGCCTGCAGTTTTCTGACCAGCCCGGATGGAAGTATGAGAGGTATTATCGCCCTTTTTGAGGATGTTACTGAACAGAAGCGCAGAGAGGAATACCTTAAGGAAGTCGAGAAGATGGCGACAATCGGGGAGCTTTCGGCGAGTCTTGCCCATGAGATACGGAATCCCCTCGCCGCGATACGCGCCTCAGTTGAGACTATTGTCAACGATGACGAACTCGAGCTTCCAAAGGATAACCGTCTGATGAAGCTTATTATCAAAGAGACGGACAGGCTGACTTCCGTGCTCGATGAGTTTCTTATTTTCGCACGGCTTAAGGAGTTACCTCTGGAGCAGGTTACATACAATAAGCTCGATCTATCGGCGATGATAAACGAGGTAATCGTCATGCTCCGAAACTCTCCCGAATTTCCTCCGGAGATAGAGATTGAGAATAATCTGACCGAGCCTCTATGGATAATGGGTCGTGAAGATCAATTGAAAAATGTTTTTTATAATATCATTATAAACGCTCGGGAAGCTATAGGTAACCAGGAAGGAAGAATTACCATAGACAAAGCTCGCGAGAGGGCAGGTTTCTACGCGGAAAAACGTTTGATTGGAGTGAGTATCACGGACAATGGCAAAGGCATACCCACGGAGGAAATGGGCAAGATTTTCACACCCTTCTACAGCACCAAACCTCGCGGAACAGGTCTTGGGCTCGCCATTGCCCAGGGAATCGTGAACAGGCACAGCGGAATAATCGAGGGCGAGAATCTTCCCCAGGGCGGAACTCGGTTTACCGTATATCTTCTCAAATCATTGAGCGATTAATCATTCGACTTTTTGTTCCGCTGATAAAATAGATGTTTGACACCGGTGGTTTTGCACCATATTATTCCAATTATGGATTTATTCGGAAAAGACAGCCTCGATTCCCGCGAATCATATACCCTCGCCGACAGGATGCGTCCGGAGACTCTGGACGAGATTGTCGGGCAGGATAAAATCATCGGGCAGGGCAAGCCTCTTCGTATCTCTATAGAGACGAAACGTTTGACCAGTATGATTCTCTGGGGTCCTCCGGGTTGCGGAAAGACTACGCTGGCAAGGGTTATAGCGAATACTACGGGAATGAAATTCCTTCAGTATTCAGCAGTCTTATCGGGGATTAAGGAGATAAAAGGGGTAATCAAAGAGGCCGAGCGGCGTCTTGCAAGCACCGGCAACCGGAGCATCCTTTTTGTCGATGAGGTTCACCGTTTCAATAAGGCACAACAGGACGCCTTTTTGCCCTATGTCGAGAAGGGAAGCATCGTTTTCATCGGCGCGACTACGGAGAATCCGAGTTTTGAAGTTATTTCGCCTCTACTCTCGCGGGTTTCGGTCTTTGTTTTGGAGCCCCTCGAACCGGAGGATATCGTTTCGATACTACAGCGGACATTAATCCAAGAAGACCGCGGCCTCGGAAAACTGAAACTTACCGCCGAAGACGGCGCGCTGGAGCAGATTGCCAGCCTCTCCTCCGGGGATGCGCGGTTCGCCCTTACAGTGCTCGAATTCGCGGCAAACACTGCCGAGGACGGCAAGATAACGGTCGATCTCATAGCGGATGTCCTTCAGAACGAAAGACTACTTTACGACAAGACCGGCGAAGAGCATTATAATCTTATATCAGCCCTTCATAAGTCGATACGCGATTCCGACCCGGATGCCGCAGTTTATTGGCTTGCGCGGATGCTCGAGGGAGGCGAGAATCCCTTATACTGCGCAAGGAGGCTTATGCGTATGGCCTGCGAGGATATCGGGCTTGCGGATCCCAACGCCATACGTTTGGCTGTCGCGGCGAAGGATTTTTATCATTTCCTCGGAAGCCCGGAGGGTGAAATCGCCCTTTTCGAGCTGGCGATTTATCTTGCATGCGCTCCGAAATCCAATGCCGTTTATATGGCGGAGAAGTTAGCTCGAAAAGACATCAAAAACGGTTTCACGGGACCTGTGCCGAAGGTAATTCGCAATGCCCCGACCAAGTTCATGAAGGAAATCGGTTACGGCAAAGGCTACATTTACGCCCACGACGAGGAAGATCATCTCGTTTCCCAACAGCATTTCCCGGATGGGATGGGGACAAGAAGCTACTATAAACCGACGGACGAGGGCATCGAAGCCCGAATAAAAGCGCGTTTGGAAGACATCAGAGAAAAATTAGATAAGAAGAATCGGGAGAGAAATGGCCAGTAAAAAGAAGAGAGAAGAAGATCCGGTATATCTGGTAATCCTCGCTCTGGGGATCGGCCTTGGCACATCTGTGGGTGCCGCCGCCGGTAACTGGGTTAATGGTTTTATAATAGGCGCTTCGACGGCTCTTGCGGGTTGTCTTGTTTATTTTTATATAAAAAAATCGAAACAGCCGAAGAGTAAAAAGGCTAAACGCAGTAAATACAGGATGTAGCCAAATCAGTTATCGAAGAAGATTCCGAGCTGAACGAAGCCGCCGGCAAGTTCATTAGGGCTATACCCGTAATAGACTCTGTCCCAGTTGCTGTCCTTATACCAATATCTGCCGTAGGTTCCCAGGAAGGGCTGATGGTATCCTGCGGTGAGTTCGACTTTGGTTCTTCTGCCGTATCCGATAGATATCTGCGGTCGAATAAATCCTTCGTAAACGTCTTCGTTGTCGTTTTCCCCCGTGTTGTCATCAACGAAATGTTTGCTGAAACCCATGCCAATTCCTGCTCCGAAAGTGAATTGGAAGTCTCCCCGATTCGTGAATATTTCCGGCAAAAAGCCGATTCGGTAAGCTCCATAACCGTGGCCGACTCGGTTGTCGTATATACGCATAAGAGAATCGGGAGTGTCCCAGTAATTCCATTCGTGAAGCGCCGAAATGAGGACCCCGTAACGGATTCTAACTTTGGCGGGACTTGTGGAATAGTTATTCCGAGTCTGAATGCTGAACATGAGGGATGTTTTGCCGTTCGGGTCTCCGCCGAGATCTTGCGCTACGGACTTGGACGCGCGGTTATCGGTCATCATCATACCGCCGGACAATTTCCATCCGTTAAATCCGAGGAAAGCCTGCGCCGAACCGGTTATTATGAGCAGGATTAGCATGTATTTGTATGCATAAGAATATTTTTGCATCACTGGCCGCCTTTGAGTTTAAAATCTTACTAACTTATAAATTTATTCATGTTAATGCAAGCCAAATTGAGTTCTATTTTGACATCTTTACGAAAAAGCATATCTTTAAGAGATTATGGTATTGCATAAATCGGACATAACGACATCACCCTCGGTAAAGATCGCTTACGGCGCTATTTTAATTGCTCTGGCAGTAGCGCTGGGTTATGCTCTGGCTTTGGTTCCGAACATCGAACTGGTAACTTTGACTCTGGCATTTGGCGGTTTTCTCCTTGGAGGTTTGTGGGGGATGCTGGTTGGAGCTATGGGGTTTGGGCTTTATTCTGTGCTTTCGCCTTTCGGCACGGCGCCTCCTCCCCTGCTTTTGGCTCAGATTATCGGCGGTGCTTTTATTGGTTTGTGCGGAAGTTTTTTGCGCAGGATTCGCAGAAGAGATTGGCTGTTTTACATCGCTTCCGGAGCCGCAGGTTTCTTTGTTACTCTATTTTATGATATATCGACAAACATAGGATCGTTCATTATGATTTCGTCGGAATCCACTCTTGTTCCTTTTATTGTCGGCGGGTTATCTTTTTCGATTGTTCATATCCTTGCGAATACGGCGATTTTCGCAATCCTCTTTCCGATACTTTCCAGATATATCAATATTGACAAAGGTTGATCTGGCAGAATTTAGCCAGCGATAGCTCCGGAGTAGGCCGAGAGCAAATCTTCGAGATGTTTCTTAGGCGCGAAATGTTTTTGGGCGCTTTCAAGGGCGTTTACACCGAGCTGAATCAATAGTTCCTTGTCTTCAAAGAGTTCGAGGGCTTTGTCTCTGAGGTCTTCCGAATTCCCCGGTTCGAAGAGGAGGCCATTGATTCTATCGTCGATCATCTCCGGAATGCCTCCGATACGGGAACCCAGGACAGGGATGCCGTCGGCGAGGGATTCCATCACCGAATAGGGAAGATTCTCCCAGCAGATACTCGGCACGATGGTGAACACCGAACGACGGCGGATTTCGCGAAGTTCTTGAGGATTAACGAACCCAAGGAACTCGACATTGGACATCCCCTCTGCTCTCTGACGCAAAGTCTCCTCATTTGGACCGGAACCGGCTATTTTCAGCTTTTTAGTTCCGCCCATCGCCCGCCATGCGTCTATCAACAAATGGACACCTTTCTCGGGCGATAGTCTGCCAGCATACAAAGCTCCTGAACGGACATCTGAAGGACTTTCTTTTGCCGATTCGGCGAAGTTTCGCAAAGTAACAAATCGTCTTCTGTCAAAACCAGCTTCGTTAAATCTATCGATTAGAAAAGTGCTGGGCGAAATGAAGACATCGACCATTTCGGTGATTTTTCTATGCCTAAGGGCCCAGGCTTCGATAATTGCCATCGAACTTGCGGCGAAGGAGGATTTTTTGCATCGGGACAGGGGGGCATTGAGGAAACTCAGTCCGCCTGGTATGCACTTACTACAGAGTTTGCCCGTTCGGTTGTTTATGAAATTGGTGTTCGGGCAAATCAGGGAATAGTCGTGTAGTGTCCAAACCACTGGGATTCCGGCCTCTTTCAGCGGATAGAGGATGGACGGCGTGAGATGGTGCATGATATTGTTCAGATGGGCGATATCGAAGGGGCCTTTTTCGTCAATCAGCCTACGGATACCCTCCTCGGCGGCTTTGTTGTGAATTGCCGTGCTCAAAACCCGCTTGACATTCGCGGGAGTTTTTTTCTTTAGAAGCTCTGGATATTCGATGTTCGGCGGCCAATATTCCACTGTTTCCGGGCAGGGCAGAGATTGGGGGTGTTGCATCGCGAAGTGGAAAACCTCATGCCCGTGGGATTTGAGCAATTCGGCAAGTTTGAGAACATAAACCGAAGCTCCGCCGCGGTAGTAATGGAAGGTGTTTGCAAGGAGAATTCGCATTATGGCTTTCCCGCTATAAATTTGCAGGTTTCATCGAAACAGACGCGGCTTATTCTTCGTCTTTCATGTAGTCGGTTTTCGTAATCTTGCCGTTTATGATAACATTACCCCAGCCCGCCGTGATTGTTTCCCAATTGGCCGCATCGCGAAGCTCGATTTCTTCGATTTCGTATAGATCGGTGGAGTTTGGATACATCATAACGCGCCGCGTATCACCTACATCCTGCCATTTGGGGCCGATAAGCATGATTTCGGCGGAACATTCCGCGCCGGAGAGGGTGTCGGTAAATGTGAGCTCGACATCCATGCGGGTAAGGACTTCTTGGGTGCGGTTTACCGCTTGAATGGAAACCGGCACGTTGCCCTCCCCTTTACTAATGATGATTTCCAAAGGCGCAGGCCTTCCATCGGCGGTGTTTTCCAGCGGAGCCGATTCTTTGGTGCCGGCGCAGGCTGTGAACACCAGGGATATTATAATTATTGCGAACAATATGCTTCTCATCGCATTTCTCCTATTCTGAGATTACTCCAAGCTCGATTCCTACTTTGCGGAAGACATCGAGGGCGAAATTGAGGTCGTCCTCGGTGTGAGTCGCCATGAAACTTACTCGAATAAGGCAGTCTCCGGGCGGGGTTGCCGGCGGCACCACGGGGTTGATGAATACCCCTTCATCTTCGAGGCGCTTGCACATCACGAAAGCGGTCTGCATTTCCCCCACATGCAGGGGGATGATTGGGGTTTCGGCGACGCCCGTGTCGTAGCCCATATTCTGGAATTCGCTGAGCATCATTCGAGTGTTCAACCAGAGTTTTTCCCGACGTTCGGGTTCTTCGATTATTATTCTCAGCGCTTCCCTCGCGGCGGCGGCGTTGGCCGGGGATGGCGACGCCGAGAAGATCAGCGCTCTGCTATGGTGTTTGAGATATTCGATGACATCGGCAGATCCCGCAAGGAAGCCTCCGAGAGATGCCAGGGATTTGCTGAAGGTGCCCATGGTCATCGCGACCTTATCCTGCAGTCCGAAATGGGCGGCGGTGCCTTCGCCATTGGGGCCGAGGACGCCTATAGAATGGGCGTCGTCCACCATGACTTCTGCACCGAATTCCTCGGCAAGTTCGACAAGTTCCGGGAGTTTGGCGATATCGCCCTCCATGGAGAAGATGCCATCGACCACGAGGAGTTTATCCGATTCGCGGGAAATTGACTCCAGTTTCCGGCGAAGGTCGTCCATGTTGTTATGCTCGAAACGGACATGTTCGCCGAAAGCAAGGCGGGCGCCGTCGTAGATGCTTGCATGGTTGAATTTATCGCAGATAACATAGTTTTTCCGGCCAACCAATGACGATATTGTGCCGAGATTTGTCTGGAAGCCAGTCGAAAAGACCAATGCGGCCTCGGTGCCCATGAACTCGGCGAGCTCTTCTTCGAGTTCGCGGTGAATACGCAGGGTGCCATTGAGGAACCGGCTTCCGGCGCATCCGGTGCCCAGTTCCAGAGTCGCTTTGACTGCGGCTTCGATGACCCTCGGATGGTTGGTAAGGCCCAAATATGAGTTCGAGCCCATCATCAGGACGCGTTTGCCGCCTTTTAGAGTAACCCATGTGTCCTGTTCAGAATCAATTTCGCGGAAATAGGGGTATAGTCCCTGCGCGCGGACGTTTTCGGCATCTTTGAAAGCACTGCATTTGTCGAGTATTCCCATTCAAAACCTTTCCTTTCAAAACTCATATCCCAAAATCAACCGCAATGAGAGAGCCGTGTATTCGCCGTTGTAGCGATATGTGCCGGCGGTTTGACCCTCATCGGGCTCATCATAATTGAAACCGACAATGGGGACTTTTTCGTTGGCAACTCCGAAATAATTTGCAGAGAGACTGGCTCCGATTCGCAGATGCTCGGTCAGTGAGAATCTAAGCCCTGCGACAATTCCAAGACCTACCCCCATTCCAGAGCCGTCGAAATCTATGCTGTAGTCCTCCTCCTCGCCATAGTTTGTGCTACGGTATCTGCCTTTGGCTGTAACCTGACCTACAATCAACTGAGGGCCGATGTTAATCTGGGTTGCCGAACTCAAATCGTTTTTGATGATACCACCCACAGTGCCGTATATGGCGTATCCTTCCTCCAGAACTCCGCCGGAGGGCAACATAACATAGGTTCCTTCTGTTCTAATGGTGAACACTGTATTCGTGGGTATCTCGATAGAGAAACCGGCTTCGGGGGACGGGAATTGGTTGACGTAATCGAACCAATCGTTGCTTAGAGTCATCGACGGCGAACCGTGAATATATATCGCCATCCCTTGAGCCAAACTTAGACCCGCGATAAGAGTGATGATTATTATAAGTCTTTGCCGCAACATTTTTTGAACTTCTTTCCACTGCCGCAGGGGCATGGGTCGTTTCGACCGACTTTGTCGCCCTTAACAACAGTTTGAGGTTTTATGTGCCCCTGCTGACGGCTTCCCGGCTGGGGATTAGGAGGCGGGATATTCGAACCGCCTTCTGCGCGGACTCCATAGCCTTCTTTGCCTCGGTGAACTTCGCGGTAGTTGCGCTGGGCTGGGGTTTCCTTCGGCGGAGGCGCAAGCTGAACACGGAACAACCGCTCGATTGCAAGGCGGTTGATACTGTCGAGAAGTTCGGTGAACATATCGAAAGCCTCGCGCTTATACTCGATGAGGGGATCTTTCTGGCCGTAAGCACGGAGGTTGATGCCCTCTTTCAGGCCGTCGAGGGCGTAAAGATGCTCTTTCCACTGCTCGTCGATTGTGCGCAGAAGGATGTATCTTTCGATTTGGCGCATGGCGTCTTCGCCAAGTTCCTTTTCACGACGCTTGTAGGAATCGAAAGCGGCCTGAATGAGCGAATCTTCGAGAGTGTGCAGTTTTATGTTGAGTTTCGCGTCGTCCTCGAAACGCAGGTTTGCAAGGAAGGTTTTCCCGAAGTCTTCGCGAAGGCCATCCCAATCCCAATCTTGCGGGGGTCGGTTCGAGTCGGTGTATTTGGTGATTAAGGAATCGACGTAATCGCGAATCATCGACCGGTATTCATCCACAAGATTTCCGCCGTCGAGGATATTGTTTCGGCGGACGTAAATCACTTCGCGCTGGGCATTGTTTACATCGTCGTATTCGAGAAGATGCTTACGAATGCTGAAGTTCTGTCCCTCGACACGCTTCTGTGCCCGTTCGATTTGCTTGGTAATCAATGGATGGGTGATGACTTCGCCCTCCTTAGCGCCCATTCTGTCCATCACGCCGGCAATCTTGTCCGAACCGAAGAGGCGCATGAGGTCGTCTTCGAGGGAGAGGTAGAAACGGCTGGACCCGGGGTCGCCCTGACGTCCGCTTCTTCCGCGAAGCTGACGGTCGATGCGTCGGGAATCGTGGCGTTCGGTGCCGACAATATGCAATCCGCAGGGGCATTCTTCGCGGCATTTGCCGAGAGTCCATTCTCCACCTGCGACGGGCGTATCGTCTGGCTCTTTCGACAGCAGATGACATCCCTCCGGGCATTTGACGACTCCGGGGCCGAGTTTAATGTCCGTTCCTCGGCCCGCCATGTTGGTCGCTATGGTTACGGCTCCCGGCTGGCCTGCCTGCGCAACGACCTCTGCCTCCTTTTCGTGTTGTTTAGCGTTGAGCACGTTATGATTGATGCCTTTGCGCTTCAGCATTCTGCTGAGGGTTTCGGAGACATCGACGCTGACGGTGCCGACGAGAATCGGGCGGCCTTTTTCGTGCCAATATTCGATTTCCTCGAAGGCGGCGTTGTATTTTTCCCTGCGGGACATGTAAATTTCGTCTTCGTAATCTTCTCTGCGAACCGGCCGGTTGGTCGGAATCACGACCACTTCGAGTTTGTAAATCTCCCAAAACTCCCCTGCTTCCGTTTCGGCGGTTCCGGTCATGCCGGCGAGTTTGTCATACATACGGAAATAATTCTGCAGGGTAATGGTCGCGATGGTCTGAGTTTCCGTTTGAACGGATACATTTTCTTTGGCTTCGAGGGCCTGATGGAGGCCATCGGAATAGCGACGCCCGGGCATAAGCCGTCCGGTGAAGCTATCCACGATGATAACCTTCCCCTCCATCACAACATAATCGACATCCTTCGCAAAGAGCACATGGGCTTTCAAAAGCTGAGAAATGGCGTGGTTGATGACTGTGCGCTCGGAATATTCTGCGTATGCTTCTTTGGTGAGACCGGCTTTTTCTTCGTCAGAAAGGGTTTCGTCGCCCTCTATTTCGGACAGCTGGGCGGTTATATCGGGAAGCTCGAATAGCTCCGGATTTGTGGAGTCGAGAAACTGGCGCCCCTGCTCGGTAAGGTTGATCGAGTTCTCGTGCTCATCGACAGCGAAATAGAGGCCTTCGTCCAGTTCGTGCATGGTTTTATCGCGCATTCTGTCGGCTTCGACCCGCTGGATGAGCTTTTGAATACCCTGTTCTTTGGAGAGTTTCAGAAAACGGCTTAATTTGGGGGCGCTACGCTTGACCTGCAGAAGCTTTTCTCCGGCGGCGTAGGTGGCGTCGCGGTCTTCCTTGGCCTCGTCGTCGAAGAATCCGGCTTGTTTGAGTTCGCGTTCGGCTTCGGTTAGAAGCTGGGTCGAGTGTTGAAGCTGACGGCGAACGAGGCCGTTTACCTTAGGCTCGAATTTGAAAAATTTCTCGTGCATTTTGGAATCGACGGGGCCGGAAATAATCAGCGGAGTGCGGGCTTCATCGATAAGGACGCTATCGACCTCGTCCACGATAGCGTAGTGATGGCCTCTCTGAACGCGGTCTTCGGGGCGCACGGAGAGATTATCGCGAAGATAATCGAAGCCGAATTCGTTGTTTGTGCCGTAGGTTATGTCCCGTCTATACTGCTCTCTGCGCTCTTCGGAATGGGGTTCGATTCCGCCGTGAATACATCCGACCGAGACGCCGAGAAACTCGTAAATCTGCCCCATCCACTGGGAGTCGCGCCGGGCAAGGTAGTCGTTCACCGTAACTACGTGGACTCCCCTTCCGGTGAGGGCATTCAGGTAAGTCGGGAAAACTGCGGCGAGGGTTTTTCCTTCGCCTGTGGCCATTTCGGCTATCTTCCCCTCGTGTAGAACTATTCCGCCGATAATCTGGACATCGAAGGGGATAATCGCGCGAACAATTCGGCCGTCCGGAAAGCGGACAAGAGTGAAGCTGTTGGTTAGTTCGTGGGCGAGGGTTTCCGGCAGTTCTGCTACGTAGCGGGTTTCGTAGCCGGGGGGTGTGCGTTCAGTCCATTCAAAATCGTCGACATCGTAAATACTTGAGACGTCGTCGCCCCAGAACATTTTTTGGCCGCCCGCCGTAAATTCTTTTCCGGTAAGGCGATATGCTACTTCGAGAATCAGCGCGAAGGCCTCCGGAAGAATTTCGTCGAGAATTTCCTGATTGGATTTATGCAGGTCTTCTTTGAGATTTTTGCTGAGGGATTCGGCTTGTTCGCGCGCGTCTTCGCCAATCTCGGAAGCCAGGTCTGCTTTCACCCTTTCAATATCTGACCGAATATCTGCGGAATAATCGACGATTCTTTTGCGGAAATCGTCCGATATTTCTTTCAGCTCCTCGTCGGTCATCGATCTGTATTTCTCGATGGCAGAGTGAACCTCGTCGAGGTTGGGCATGAGCTTCTTCATCTGCCGGTCGCTCGACGAACCGAAGATGCCTTTCAAAATATTTTCGAATATAGCCATAATTATCGAACCTCCATGTTTCGCAAATAGCGAATGACAATTTATGAAATATAAGTGTATTCGAGCACATGTCAAGGCGGCAAAAATACATTGATAACCGATAAGTAAATTTCAAATCTGTTGTTGACTTTATATTGAATCTATCTATATTGTAATGATGCTGAATCGTTCTCGAAAACGCCAAAATATGGTGTTGTCGAGGAGTTTCATTTTTTCCAAGTAAGGAGCCTTTATGAATAACGGGTTAAAGCTTTTTCTATCCTTATCGCTATTGATAACAACTCTTGTTATAGCGCAAGCGCCTACTATTACCTCAGTTGATCCGAACCTTGTTGTTCACGGTGAGCTTTACAATGTTATGATTTATGGCGGGGGTTTTCTCGCCGGCATGACAAGCGATTTTGGGTCGGACATCACCGTTACGGGCACTATCCGCTTATCAGCATCCCTCGCCAGGGCGGACATCGAGGTTCTCCCCACTGCGGCCCTGGGAGCAAGAGATGTTTACGTGACCAACATCAGCGGGGAAAGCGATACATTGGTTGCCGATTTCTTTGTCGTCGCCGAGGGAGATCCGCCCGATGTTACCCTTATTTGGCCCGCCTGCGGGGATACAACAGGTTGTATCGACAGCGCGATAACCGTCCTTATAGAGGATGTCAGCGGAATAGACGAGAGCACGATCGAGCTTGAGGTGAATTCTACCGTTTACACGACCGCCTCGCCCGCTCTTAGTTTTGACAGCGGAACAGGTATTCTCAGATGGCTTCCCGCCGGCGGTTTGCCGGAAGGGATTGTCTCGATGTCCCTCCTGGATGTCGCCGATGTTATCGGAAACCATATCTCCGGCCCTGCATTCGACTGCACGTTCATGGTCGATACTGCGGGACCGACTTACGACTATGTATTCCCTCCCCCCTACAGCACTGTCGGCGATCTCGACCCGATAATATATTTCATGGCATCTGACGATTTTGCAGGTTACGATACGTTGAGCATCTCCGTTACAATCGACGGCGATACTTATGTTTGGGGCGACTCTCCCCTGAGATTCCGAAATGACACGATATTCTTCTATACCTCATATTCGGATCTCAGCATTTCCTGGGGAGACACTATCGATGTTTGTTTCGAGACTTCCGACCTTGTTCCCGGTTCCTGCGGACCGAATTCCAGCGAATATTGCTTCTACCTGATTTTCGAGATTATTCCGCCGGAAGATATGAATCTGACTATCGAGTCGATAAACCCCGCATTCTTCCCGCTTATCAGCGCGTATTGCCTTGTTAACGACGAGGAAGACGCTATGATAGAAGGCCTCAACGAGTCCAATTTCCGAGTCTGGACGGACGGCGTAGAGCAATATCCTTTGATTGTCCAGAGCCTCGGCGGAGGCGGCGCGGCGGATATTGTGTGGTGTATCGATACAACCGGCTCCATGTATAGCATGTTCACTGCTGTTACGGACGGGACAATCGCTTTTGCAACCGCGCTGGCGGCTTCTGGCATCGACTACCGCCTCGGGCTTGTTACTTTCGCCGACCATGTAAATTTCCCTTACGGCTACGACCTCACGGGCGATGTTACCGAATTCCACGGGTGGATGTCCGCTCTGGGTTCGGGAGGAGGAGGCGACGGCCCGGAGGTTTCCTTCGATGCCATCGTCGATGCTATCGCGTCCATGAGCTGGCGTCCGGGAGCCAAAAAGGTAATATGTATGGTCTCGGATGCGCCGTATCACTATCTCAGCGACGGCACCGCCTATTCCGATGTCGTTTACGACGATGTCTATTCTTCGGTGATGTCGGATGATGTTATGATGTTCGTTATCCTTAAAACTTCATACACAGACCCCACGAGGCCTTACGACGGCGTTTGGTATGGACCGGGAAGTGTTACCGAAGAGTCCGGCGGCGCATTTTACGATTATACAGCGGAAACTGAATTCGATACTATTCTGACGCATATTGTGGAAAACATTCGCGGTGGATACTATGTCCGCTGGAGCACGGGTCATCCCGTGGCGGCGTGCGACCTTCGCGAGGTGGAAATCGAAGCTCATCTGGAGGTTCCGGGAGATTATCTATCGGATGACGACGTGTTCTATTATTGGGCGCCGTGCAGTCCCGAAGCCGCTATAGTCGAACCCCACCCTGACACGATTTCGACTCATCCTTATCCCATCTCGAATAGAGAGCTACAGCAAATTACAGTAAATCTGCAGGAAATAGAGTTTGAGGATTCGATCGATATTGATCGACTCCAGTTTATTGTGAACAGCACAATGTTCACAATAGACGACCTCGAATTGGATTATTATAACTCGAAACTCATTTTCACGCCTCGAAATCCCTGGACTCATGGGGAATTCGTGAACTGTGTTCTCGCGAGAGTTATGGACACCCAGGGCAATCTTCCCTACGGCGGGCCTTTGCGCTGGACATGGCGCGCGGATCTCGAACCGCCTCAGGTTGACAACCTCAGCCCTGCTCCCGCCGCTACGATATTCGACCACTACGCTCCCGTAAGTTGCCGAATAAGAGACGATCTCTCCGGAGTCAACGAAGAGTCGATTATCATGACATATCAGAACAGGGAAGCCCGCGAATCATATCCGCCGGAGATTAGGTTCCTGAACATCAATTCCGACGGCGTAACATGGGACGGCACTGTGTTCGAGTTCGATCCGGCATTTGCCAATCCGCCTCTTCAGAATGCCGACGGCGACAGTATCTGCGTTTCTATTGCCCGAGTAGAGGATATGCCCGATTACGTGGATCTAAATGAAGGCCCCAATGCCAGTGCTGAGATTCGTTGGTGTTTCGTAGTTCCAGACGACGACACCCTTTGCCCGGAGTTTTATTTCGTTGGGCCGCGGACGGTGAATTCCGGACAGCCTTTCTATATCACGATGACAATAATCGACGACCAATCGGGCGTTTACGATCCTTCTGATCCTTCTGACCCGCAGGGAATAATTCTTCAATACGACATCGATGGCGACCTTTCCGACGGCTATTACTCGGAGGTTCCCATGTCCCATGTCGCTGGAGATACTTTCCGCACCGATTATGAGATTACGATTCTCGACCGGGACGCTTTCGTATTCATGGTTTATGCCTGCGACAACGACACTGACGGCGGCTATATCGACGACCGCTCCTGTTGCTGGTCGGACACTTTCCGTATCGGCAGAGGGCCAATCGTAGAGGTGCAGTATCCCCTCGACGGCGAGGTTTCCACCAACGAGGATCAGCAGATTGCTGTTTATGTGGCCGATTCCGCCGACGGCGTGAATGAAAGCTCTATCATATTCGGAGTCAATGGCATCGATTACAGAATAACCGATTCGGAGCTTCGTTTCGTCAATGACACTCTCTTCTTCGATCCTTCGCCATCCGCTTATTTCAACGATAATATGTGGGTGGCATGTAGCCTCAAGGAGGTATTCGACAATCAGGGATTCCCGGGGGACAATGCTTTCTGGGAATTCTTCGTGGATCTTACGCCTCCTGAGTTCGATAATCCCCATCCTCCGCAGGGCGAGGTCGTTATCGACCTGGATATCGAGGTTACAGCGAACCTCTGGGATGAACTTCGCGAGGTGGATTCTACAACCATCCAGATTACCATAAACGACACCACTGTCTTTGTTTGGGGTGATCCGGGTATTCATTTCAGCAACGACGGCGAATTCTTTGCTTTCCGTCCGAGGGAAGCCGACTATTCGTGGGACAATAACGACAGCATTTGCGTGTCGATTATCGCGGCGGATTTGGAACCGGACTACGGCGACGCAAATCTGAGCGAACCATTCCGCTGGTGCTTCTTCCCATCGGTAACATCCTGTAATTATTATCCTAACCCCTTCACACCCAACGGCGACGGTATCAATGATGTCGTGATCTTCACATACCCGTATATGGCCTTGGGGCGCGGAATAATCAGTATTTTCGACCTGGACAACAACCTGGTTTACCGTTCTCCCGCGGGCACCGAGATTTGGGACGGACGGATGAACAGCGGTGATATCGGTTCACCGGGTCTTTATCTGTTCACCATCGACCACGACGGCGAAAACATCTGTAGCGGCACCATCCTGCTCTCCAGATAAACGAAAACAGCATATTTCACGAAGACGGTTCTTTTCCCGAAGAGCCGTCTTTTTTTAATGCTTACCAAAATGCGGATTGTGCGTTTTTCGATTCACTGCAATGCAATTATTGAAACTCGAGCCTGCTGGGAGTGCAATTTTGGATTTGTTTTTTCGTATCGAATACTTGAAAGCCGTTGATTAATCTATATAATATCAATGAGTGGACGAGCGTAAGGCGGAATTCCGCCGCAACACATAAGATGGAGAAGACTTGAAATCTCGCAGAAGAAAAGGATTTGGGCGAAGGGCGGGATTCTCGCTTTTGGAAATCATGATTACTATCATGATAGCCGGAATAATCTCCACCCTCGCCGTTCTCGGTTTCCGAAAGGCTATCAACCACCAAAAATTGCTGGGCGAAACCGGGAAACTGCTTTCCAAGATGAGATACATCGCCAGCGAATCACGGGTAAGCAAACGTAACATCGCGGTGTATTCCAGTTTCGTGGATAACTACATGATAGCATGGCACGATGAGGACATGGACGGCGTGCTGGACGATACAGAGACAGTAATAGACAGCATGCGTATGGGAAGCGGTTTAAGGCTCATCGGCGGAAAGGTCGGGAATTCTCTAAAAACTAATAAGATGCTTTTCCATTTCAATACTAATGGCGCTCCTCAGCTCGACACGCGTCTGATAATTTACTCTAAGGAGACCAAAGAATTCAAAGGCATCTATGTGCGTCAATCAAGCGGCTGGGTGGAGGAATACGAACCTCCAAAAACAGAAACTCAGGCGTTTACAACAAGTTTTTCATCATGAAAGGGAAGAATAACAGCGGCTTCTCTATGCTCGAAGTAATGATAGCTGTCGTCATAGCGACTACTATCGTGGGATTCGTTATGCTTGGCGTTCTCGGCGCTCAACGGATGAATACTTATAGCCACAACACCCGCGAAGCTTCAAATGTGGCCGAGGACAAAATAGAAGAGCTTCGAAGACTGAGCTTTAGCCAGATAGTGTCAGGAGCTGATTCGGTGGAAATTTTTCAGCGGGTCTGGACTGTTAATGAAATCTCGAACAAACCTCGTATCAAGCAACTCGAGCTGGTAGTTACATGGAAAGACTCCAAAGGCAGAGATCATATATCAACCTATAACACAACGTTTTACCGAAATGCGTATCCATACAAGTCATAAATCGGGCTTCACCATCATCGAGCTTCTGATAGCTATGATTCTCGGAGCTCTCGTAATCGGAATGCTGATTTACGTTTCCGGCGGCCAGAGAAGAGGATTCCTGACCCAAAAGGCTCGGGAGGAATCGCAGGAATCGGTATCTCGAATCCATGGGGAACTTCTCGACAAACTTCGCATCGCCGGATACATGATACCCGAAAGCGTGCCCGCCATCGTCCCCTACCCTGCCACCAGCGGGCCGGATTCAGTGCGTGTTACGGGCAATTATGACAATTTTACAAGCACAACCTATATGGCAGTCTCGGACAGCTCGACCTGGATAGTCGCTTTGCATAATGATAATTACAGATATTCGAGCGGAATGAAGATATACATGGTAAACCGCAAAAACGTTCCCCCGATAGAAAGATGGCAGGAAGTCGATACTGCAGTGGTTTTTATGTTTTCCGGAAAGAAACTAATCCTCTTTCAGCTTGCGGGCACTATAGGTAAAAAATTCCCCGCAGGTTCTCGAATTTCCACTTTTAACAGCTACACTTTCAAGTCGAAAACGGACAATTCCGGACAGCCATATTGCGGATACACGATGAACGGTATAAATAAAGACTATGTCCTTGTCGATGGTATCGTGGATATGAACCTGACTTACGAACTTCGCGGAGATACAACCGAAAGAGCCACACTGCCCGCCGACTCTTTGAAATACTTATATTCTGTAAACCTCCATATCGAATCGAAGGCCAAGACCCCCGATTATGACTACACCCATCCCGTTTATGGAGACCATTATCGACGGGAAAGCCTGAAATCCCAGGTTGTGGTTCTAAACAATGCCATAGAGAGAAAAAAATGAAGATGGATACCACAAAAGTTCTCAGTCTCGTTCTAATCATCATTTTTGTGCTGATTGTTGTTTCGCTTTTCACTTCGAGACCTACTGATGAGAAAACCGAGATGGTGGTTGACATCACCCAGCTGGAGGGTTTGGACGGCCTCGATGCCGAAAGCCTACTCGCTATTGGCGAAACCCTTAGAACCGGAAGGGAAACCGGTGGTCTTCCGCGAATCGATATTCGGAGGGAGATGCGGGATGCCGAAGTTGCCCCGCAGTCTGTCGCCAATGTTCAGCGGGAGACTATCGCGAAGAACCGAGCCTCAGCGCTCGAAATGCGCAACAAAACCGACGCTGACCTCGATACCGCCACCGCCGCCCTTTTGGACAGCATACGGCGTGTTCGAGCCAAACAAGAAGCCGAGGGACGAAGATGAAAAAGTTAGCAGAAATTTTATCGAATAGGAATCGCGAATCCGGCAGTGTGTTGTTTATTGTGATAATGGTGCTGATTGTGGTTTCCCTGATGGGAATTTTGATTCTCACCATGAGCCATTACAACAATAAACTCGCGGGCAACGAGGCTAGGCGTAAGCGCGCCTTCTACATTGCGGAGTCCGGGGCGATGGAAGCGATTTTGCTTCTTAATGCGAGTCCAGACACAGTAGGCCAGATTTATACCGACCAAAGCACCCCCGGAGGAAGCTACACCGTTGCTATCTACGATTCCACCACATTCTCCTGGCTTCCCCCTGAGGAAAGAATCATTCGCTCTATCGGCAAATCGCGAAATGCTGTGAGAAGGCTGGAATATCGAGTGGTTCCCGCCGTCCTCGACTACATTGGCGATATCCCAGGACCTTTATACATCGAAAGCCCGGAGCCGCATTTTGCCGGCAACTCCTTCACCGTGCAGGGTCCCGACCACCATTTCGGCATGGCGGATTATTACATTCCAACCCCTCCCGGTGATCATAGAGCCGCAGTGGCCACAATTCACGATTCCACAAGTATAACTGATGCCATTGGAAATCGAGCCGATCAGACATACTCCCTCAAAGACGATACTACGCTTGTCGAATGCTCAATTAACCCCGACCACGACACCCTCGACCTGGAAGCCCTCGCGGATATTTTCGCCGGGCCCAACGGCGAGTATGCCGACACAATAAATTGGGTTTACGGCCAATACCCAAACAACCCAAAAGTCTGCTACTTCCCCGGAGATATTGTTTTAGCGGGGGGCGGTCATTCCGGCGGCGGCGGAGGTTCGGTGCCATGCGAGAATTGTAACGGAACGGGAACACTCACGTGTTACGGTTGTTATGGTTCGGGTTATGAATGGTTCGAACCAGCGGCGCCATGTCCCGATTGCGGCGCAGACGGTATTGTAGGATGTGCAACCTGCGATAGTCTCGGCTTCTTCGTATGTCCCGATTGCGCCGGATCCGGAGGATCTGCTATCGCCTGTGACAGTTGTGAGGGCACAGCAATATATGGATGTATAGAATGCTACGGAACCGGTGTTTGCCCCATCTGCGGAGGAAGCGGAATTTCAAAATCGAATAAAACGACCTATTGGTCATGCTACAGATGTGGCGATGGCCAAAAGAACGGCGTGGTTGGAACCGGCGTATGCCCAGACTGCGGTGGCCTTGGAGGGGTTTCTTGCCCCTTCTGCGGAGGCACCGGAGTTGATCCTTCCAGCGGTTGCGCTACCTGCGGCGGCACCGGCCAAATCCGATGCCCCGATAGTTGTGATAACGGCTATTTCCAATGTTCAACATGCGGAGGAAAGGGTGGAATCGGAGGTGTCGCCCGTGTGTGCAAAGTTTGCGGTGGTTCAGGGTCAGTGAACTGTATTTACTGTGACGGCAACGGCACACTGCCCGAACAAGGCGGCGGCCCCGGCCCGGCAGGCACTGTAGGCGCAGGTGTTCTGGTGGTTCGTGGAAACATGCATATTTCGGGACAGTTCGAATGGACGGGGCTAATTATTTGCCTCGGCGAAGTCAGCGTGGACATGACGGGAGGCGGCCAGGGAATTCACCTTTGGGGATCCCTCTTATGCAGATCGGTGGACTTCAAGATAGCCGGTAATGCCGATATATGCTGGTGCTCAGACGCTCTGAGAAGACTGAAACCGAAAAACGCCGGATGGCAGGTTACCGCTGTAACCGAATATTAGAAAAAACCAGACATATATGAAATTTTCGAAGCTTCGGGAGGTTTCCCGGAGCTTCTTTGTTATTGGGAGAGTTCGTGAATCAGAATTCGTATTTTCCTCGCATTGCCGCGGGTGGCGGAAAGGCGTGTTGCGTAGTCTTCCATTACCTTTGCCCGCTCAAGCATGGCGGATTTGAGTTCGGGATCCATTTTGTGAGCATTATCTCGAACCTCGGATGCTTCCTCGCGGATCTGATATGCCTTCGCCCGCACCTGCATGGCAGTCATATTCGAACGAAGTTCATTTGCGAGGGATGCGAGGAACTGGTCGGTAAGCCTTCGCTCATTAGCAATAGCTTGTGTATTTTCTGGTTGGGAATTCGATCGCCGGTTTTCCCTCTCCACTTCGAGGTCGGATTTCGGCTTATCTGTTTCTGGTTCTGGATCAGGGGCAGATTGGCCTTCATCGGATAGGGTAGTTTCAGGACGAGTTCCATGGTAGATTTCGACCGGCTCATTCCCATTATTGGAAGATTCGATAACATAAGGATTCCGAGGACGAGGACGGGGATCTTCATTCTGTGGTGGGGTTTGATTGAGAATGTCTTCAACTTCGTTGACAGTCTCGGCAATATTGGAAGTGGATTCCTGTTGAACCTTAGGTTCAATGCTAGGGACACAGGATCTCGTAAAAATGAAGAAGACCATCAGTGCGGTAGCAACAATTATGACTGCTTTGACATCGGTTCTCATTCTGCTTAATATTCCGGTGCTGAAACCATTGTAGTTGAAACGTATGACTGAATATCACTCCGTGTCCATCCGGCAAGAACCAGTCTAATTAGGACTTTGCGTGATGAGGTAGGACCGATAACCCCAAACTCCGCGCCTGCGGGGAACATTCCAGAGGCTCTCGATAACCCGGGAACGGAATCTTTGACTGGGAAAGAATCGGAGGCATTGAATGAAATCCCTAAAGTTTGATTGACTCCTCTGATGATATAACTATAATGAGCAGTAGTCAATTTAACACTTGTTGGTGTCGAATACTCGCCTATCTCGTAGAATGCCAGTGCATAGTTTTTTTGGGAGGGATCCCAACTGTAGTTTATGTTATGGTCCTTTCCGAGAATCCTTTCGATGTGTTTCGCGTCTTTGTCGAAGTTTGTATTGAGATGATCCAGTTCCCAAAAATCCGCAACATTTTCGCTTTCCCATTTTATCATTGCAAGAGAGTATCCATATGGTCGAGTGGTTCGGTTGTAGTCCATTGTCAAGTAAACATTGATGAACTTATAGAGATTTAGCTCGTAAGAATTGCCCCCGGGGACATCTATTTGAATTGAATTTTCGATTTTGGCAAACAATAACTCATTGCCGAATATTGTGTCCGTAAAATCTGGTGAATACTGGTCGAAGGTTCCAACCGGGTTTAGGACTGGTAATGTGGAAAAGTTTACTTTTTCAGGAATTCCGGTTGGTAGAATGTTATGATAATTAGTATCTCTTCCAAAGATTTTCTTTGCACGTATTAGGTCTCTATCGAGATAGCGAATTGCCCTCTGGCCTTCCTCCTTGAGATTGCTGTAGAGCTTATTGGAGTATATCATTCTATTGGAAGTATTCAGAAGTCCGAATGCCAAAGAGATTATCATGGTGAGAATTACCAAAGAGACGAGCATCTCCATTAAGCTGATGCCGGAAAGACTTTTATTTGAGGTCGGTCTTCTCATTATGCATTGGATAAGACTAAAACACGTATTTGATGATAAGAATAGTGGGTCTCGATATTAGCCCGGAAACACTCGACTCGAACGATATATGCGCCCTCATTGGGGAAATTCAGGGTTGCGGAAGTTGAAGTAGTCCGATGGGTAGCATCAGGGCGGACACCGGTTTCACATGGAGTATCATCCGATTTGTAGAACCAGTTTCGTCCGCCGTCAGGAGAATACTTGATAGCATAGTAAAGAGGTTCGCTCTCGGAAAAGCCGTCGGGGTAATCCCAGGAATATTTAAGCCCGTCCCATCGGCGCCATTGGATTTCCCATTCGAGTTCGAAGGTATGGGGAACGGTGGCGTTGGGTTCCGGTTCGGTGATTTCTGTTCTCGGCACCTGACGAATTCGGCTCGAAGATTGTTGGGAAGGATGTCCGGCATCCATTAGAGCCTGGGTAAGAGAAGCAAGGCCATAAATGACGATCCAGGTTGCCCCCTGGTCTTTCGATGGAGAAAGGCCGTTATATAGGATCCTCGCCATTCTGCCGTTCAGTTCCGCCTCGCTGGAGGGCGGATGCAAGCTCAGGATCGAACTGGATTCTCTATCATTTGCAAATCGGTAATATGTCTTCTCCAGTTCGCTTTCGAATCTGTGATTCTGATAGAACCCATCTCCCCATTCATCTGAGAATCCATGAATAGGCCCGGTGCTCTTATGGTGGAAGGGTCTTGCGGATGTCATTTTATCGGTTAATGGGAGTTTGAAACGAACGGCAAGGGATTCTCCGTCTGCGGTTATGTTAGATTTAGCAGTGTAGCCTTCGTGAAAATGAGTAAAAGTTCGGTTCGTGCTGGGGGTATAACCAGTTGGAACAGCATTATTGAAAGTGATGCATCCTTTTCCAGCTGTTCTTTTTATTCTATCTGTTTGTGTTGAGTTATCCCCACCCCAATCTGCATCGCTATAGCGGATTCTGTAAAAATCATTTACAGCTAAATTTCCGGTGGACTGCCAGGAACTCCATTTGGTGTCAGGATACAATTCACCAAGCCACGGAAAACAAGTCCAATCTTCAGAACGTGTAGCCGGTAGAGTTTGTCGTTCTTTACCAGATGTTATCTCATCTATTTTGTTCGAAGGATTGACATCGGTTTTCCACGCGCTTGTTTCCATCGGGATACCATTGGCATATTCGGGGTGGTTTGCGTCATCCCCACCAATTTCTTGTCCAAGACCGATATAGTAATTGGAATGTCCTGTCATGGCATTCCAGAGGGCATTCGCTCTCGTTAGGCCTTGTCGAACCCACATGAAGGCTTTTGGGACATCTACATCAATGTAGCGGTTTTCTCCGCCCCAGAGATTGTTGTATTTAGCGTTAAACCCCGAATAGGATGCGTCGTCGTTGTCGATAAAGAACCAATTATATTGATGGTTAGATTTAGTGTCGGAATAGGGCACGAGCCTTGGGTCGCCCAAAATTTGTTCCTGTTCGATTTTGGGCGCAGGTATTGAACGCCAAAAATAAGTCTCCGAATAGTTAGAAGTTGGTGCGCCGCAGTTCTGCCTCGGACCTATCCATGTCCACCAGGTAATCATGGTAGTGTCCGGAATTCCGGCGGAATCGATCTCGATTGTCCATCTTGCAGTGTTTTTAGCATTTCCTTCGGTGGGGTCGGCGAGGTCTTGACCGAAATTATTCGATGATGTTACAGGGCAAGGTATGTATTCGAGGCCGTAAAGTCTCCTGTCGGGAGATAAGCCGCCAGGTCCGCCGCAATCTACATCCGACGTATCGTAAACTAGTCTTGCATAGAGGCAGTTATCATCGCACCAGTTGATTTCTGGATCGGCTTCTATAGTGAACGTAACGTTTCCGTTAGCCGCATAGCTCGTGAGATTTGCTTCGGGTATTACAAGCTGGCTTTCCTCGTATGTTCCCGAACACTGGCTATATCCGGATGTATTGAAAACTGAACCTTCGTAAACTCCCCCTTCTCCGTAAACACGATAAAATTCATGCGTTCCGTCTATATCGCCGATTCCGTAAACGAACAAAATGCCATCCGAATCCACATTTGTGGGACATCCGGTAAAGGTAAAGGTAAAACTCGTTGGGTATCTACCTTGACATTGAATGGGGCGTGATTGGTCATATGCGTATGCCGATGCACCCTGGGGGACTACAGTTATCTCATCCATATTAATCGCCGGGCCGTCTCCAGACCCCCAATAGACTCTGATTTCTTCAACACTCGTTTCGAGATAACCGGAGATTGTAACCTCATTCCAATCCGACCAGCTGGGCATATTAGGAAGGTAAAAATAATCTACATGATGCCAGGTATTGCCAATCTTCTTCTGGAAAGACCAACGGTTAGTAGAACCCATGCTATTGCCATATCTGAGGGTGATGTCATAAGTTCCTGCGGAATCCGGTTCGAAATCCCATGATACTCCCCTGCCGCTCGATGTCAGTCTATCTACAAATCCTGTTCCCCTATATCCGCTGTGGTTGGGGGCATAACTTGTTCCTTCTATCCTTGCGCGTGCACCCGAAATCGTTTTGCCGTCTTCGGCCTGCATAACTGCGCCTGGACTTCCGCCTGTGGGGTTCCATGGAGCACGGGCGTTAGTTTGGTAAAGCTCGAGAAGGGTTCCGGTCGAACCATGAATTACTTGTGAAGAATGGACGAAATGGGTGTCACTCTTCGCATCCTTCCAGCAGTATCCTATAGTATCTGACCCCTGCATGAAATTAATAGTGAAATCCGATTCATTGATTGTAAGCCCGGGGAAGAAGATGCAAATCGTATCGACAACAGAAGCTCCGTCGAAACTGTCCGGCTGGGTGTAATAGGCATAGACTCTTATTCTTGGATCTTCCCATGAATTATATTTCAGTTTTTCGGAATGGGAAACCACTCTCAGATGGGGATAATCTCCCGGTGTTTTAGCAGGATCGGAATAATTTCTAACCGGCGGCAGGGGAAGCAATTCGCCGTGGAGATTTACAAACATAGCATTTTCGTATTTGCCGGGATTATCGAACAGGTCTTGCCATAACTGGGAAAGGGAAGGCTCTGGCGCATTGAAGCCATGGGATTCAAAAGCGGTTACCATCTGCTGATATCGGCGAACTTCCTCGGGATAACGGACTGAGTGATTGTAATAATCCGCGAGAGAGTATGAGTAAATGGAATCGATTATTACTGTGCCATCGACATTCTTATTGCCCTTAACCTCATGCGGAGGATAATAATAAAAATCGTCGCTTTTGAATATGGCCGAGGGATAAAGATATGTATAGGGCAAAGCGCCTGATTCCGTCGCATCATGAGCATCGTTGAAGTAAGGAGTATAATAAGGATCCCTGCCGAAACCATTGCGGGTTATCCAGTGAACTCGATATTGCAGACCGGGATTCCTCGCCTGGAGGGAATTCATCGAGGAATGCATCATGGGCTTCATGACAGCCATATCAACCCACCATCCGGGGGTATTCTCGATGGCAATGGCATAGATGTCGTAAACCTGAGTCGGCGGGAAAACGTCGCCTGCGGTTTTTAGAAGCTTGGTTAACTGTGCCAGAAGCAAGCCGGATTCCCCCGGATTATCTGCGTCGTTGTAATAGACCTTCACGCTGACAATACGGGCGCGGGGCTCGTTGCTGATGGGCATAACATCGACCGTTCGAACGAATTCCCAGTTGTCGTATTCATTTTTACGGTTTTTCGAGAGGGGATGATCCGGCAAACTGACGGAAGTATCTGCGGTGAGTATCGCCTGAGGTGTAAGGTCTTTGAAACGGTCAAGTTCGATTACATCCTCGCCGGCAAGACTGTAGGCCGTGATTTCCTCGATCATCTGGTTGCACTTTTCCAGGGCGAAGGCTCTGTCTCTGTTCCGCTTCTCCAGCTTGATGGTCCCCAGCAAAAAACCGAGGATTGCCGAAGCGAAAACCGCGAGGATAGTTCCGACAACCATAACCTCTAAGATGGTCATACCCCTCTGGGATTTGCGTCGGGTGTTATGAAATTGTGATGAATCCATTACAGTGCATCCAGGCTATATGTCCTCTTCTTTCGATAATTCCCAATCAGCTGAACGACAAGCTGAAGAACGTCTCTGTTGAACAGTATTGTCGCTTTGTCAAAACCACCGCTTCCCACGCGCCCGCCGCCAAGGGAAACAACCTGGCCCTCTATCCAGCTGGGGGTATGAAAATCGGCGAACCCCGTGCAGTATATCATACCGGTGAAACTCGAATTTGACCCGGAAGCCAGTGTAAGGTCGCCATCGACAAAAAGGACGCCGCCGCCGTTGAGGGGATGTTGCATAGTAAAAGTGGCATCGCCCTGAATAAATATCAATGCGAAATCTGGAAGCTGGCGGGGAAGCCCTTCGGCGCCCTCCTCGCTGATGTAGTCGGAAAGATTTCTAAGTGTGGCTTTATCAAGACCGAAAATATCACGTGATCCCAGTTTTAAGTCCGCGTATCGCTTATAATTGGGGTCGCCTCGAATGTCGCCGTATATCTTAGGGCCGCCGCTGGTCTCTTTGTAACATAAGGCGGGTATTCCCGTGCCGGGATTGCCGCCGTATAGCTGGCCTCTGCTTTCGAGCCGGAACTGACCGCCTTTTTCCACAACCATCGCGGCATCTACCGCAGGATTGATATTGAGCATGCGGATTTCGGTTGTCATCCGCACATCCTCGACAATTACGTTCGGTGACTGGTCGAATTCGGCCGTGGAACTCTTCTCCTCGTAAACCACCCCCCTGACCGAAATTTTCCAGAGCCAACCAGTGCCTATCTCTCCACGCTCGGCGGTGATGTCCTTTGTTAAATTTCTCTCGACAACATAAACGCCCTTGACCCGGTTCTGTTCATCGACAATTACTTTGCGGACAATGCCTCTCGAAGGATCCTGAGAGTCTTCGGAAGTCGGATCGAAATGCTGAACTGGAAGAAGTTGTTGGCGGCGGAACCAGAAAAGCGCGTCCTCGCTTCCGGCCTGAGCCAAATCGATTGCGCGCTGTTTGTGCAGAAAACGGGTCGTCTGACGGGCACTCGTTACTATCTGATATGAAAGAACACCGATAGAAAGGGAAAGCACTACCAAGATCGGCAGGACTAAACCCATAGCAACTCCACGCTCTTGTCCGCAGGCTTCTAACATTTATGACTCGTTTCTTTCGCTCCCACATAGATGATAAAGATAAAGAGGTTATTTTCAAGCTAAAAGTAAGATTTTTCCAAGGGAAATTTTGCATTTTTTAAGGTTTAGAATAAAATGCTGTCTTTAGAACTATCCCTACCTTTTCCCCTTTGTCCTTGCGCCGCGCCCGCGCCCGTCATTTCGCCCCCCCTGTCATTTCGACCGAAGGGAGAAATCTCCCTGAAACGGCGATGAGATTGCCGCGGCCTATCGGCCTCGCAATGACTGTGTATTCGATGAGATTGCCGCGGCCTATCGGCCTCGCAATGACAGGGGATAAGAATCCCCCTAAATCCCCCTTTAACAAGTGGGACTTGCCTCTTCCCCCCCACTCTCAACTCTACACTCTCAACTCTCAAATAAAAAAGCCCCCCTCACAGGAGGGGAGCTTCGAAAACAAGGGATGAACCGGAAAATTACAACCCGCTGGATCTTTTCCAGTTGTCATACGTTGCTTTTATTGAACTTACAGATTCCATATATGCAGAGTCCGCATCGGTGCGGGTAACTGCCCATTCAAGAAGCGAATCCGCCTCAGCAATCCGTCGTAGCGTAATTAGATTTGCAATCCGATTTTTCAGAACTGTAGGGTCGTTCTCAGAATGAAGCATAGCATTTCTGAAATTAACATCCGCCGCCTCGTAGTCTTTTTTCATCGTCATAGCCACGGCGAGGTTATTGTAACTATCCCCTGAGTCTGCCCCAAAAGCCAAAGCCTTTTGAAAGGCCGGAATAGATACGGTAACGAGGCCCATACGGTTATGCTCTAAGCCCCAGTTAAACCAGAGTTCACCATTATCGGGATAAAGCAATTGAGCGGCTTCAAACAATTTCAGCATATCTTTGAACTCACGAAGATAAACGTAATAGCTAAGCAACCTTACGATACCAGCCAACTCACCGTCACTTTGTTCATGGCCACTAAGAAGGATATTTAAGGAATCTTGATCCTCTTTTTCGCTGAGTCTCACAACTTCGCGCAAAAGCTTATCAAGCTCCGCTTTGCTATTTGTCGTTAAAAATTCGCGCAAACAGGTTGTGTCTATCTCGAAAACACGTGACTTCGGCTCTGGAGTCTCGTGAATCAATGTAAGACAATCCTGATAACGAGCCAGAGCGGGCTTCACATAAAAAGCAGTTACTCCATAAATAGGGTCAGCAATTACATGAGTAACTCCCTGATCCAAAGCCCAGAGCCACATCGAATCAATCTCAGACTCCCGTAGCTCACGCTCACGATCAATCCCTTCTCTCTGGATAATTAACTCCCAATGCCTGGGCGAAATGCATGGACGCTCGGAATAATAATATGCAGTTCTCAACTGAGGTGCTATAACTACAGCATCTTCAGGGGTTTCTGCTCGAACCCATTCGCAGGCATGATAAAAGTGGTGAAGCTCTCGATGATTCTGATATCTAAAAGTGCCGACCAAAGCAAAAGGAGGTTTTATTCCATTTAGAGCTATCTTCCTCGTAACCGATGTTTCAATAGCGGTGGCTATATAGGTCGGCCATGATAGAATGAGTATTATTACTGCCAAAAGAACCGCCAGAACTTTCCCCAGCGTCTCTCGCTTGGAGAAGAGTTTTCCAATAAACCGGATTCCGGTGATAAAAGCAAGCATAAACCACGGGAATACGTAGGTCGTATATCTTATTCCCCGCGAACTGAAGAAGAATATCATCAGGAAATAAGCCGCGAACAAGAAATAGGGGAACCCCTTTTCCTTTTCTTTAAGCCCCTGAAACACTCCGAGAATCAATATACCAAGAAGAGGGACGCCAATGGCCAACTCCTGCCAACTGTATGTATATAGAATAGGCTTTAGCGGAAGCAGAGAAATATATGGAATCAATAATCTTGGGAATGAGACAAAGAAGTTGTAACCCATATTGTGGAAGTATCGGGAGAAATAAGAACTCGTCCGTGCCGCATCAAGGTGCTTCGCCTCCTGCACTACAAACTGCCCGCCATACTGGAACTGACCCGCCAATATCTTTGGAACAACCCACGCGCCAACCGTAACCCCGACAATAGCCCCGAAAATTATCGCCTTCTTGAAATCCTTCCGTATCAAAAGCCAAGCGAATAGAGCGACAGCCAAAGGCGCGCCCGGAAGACGAATGTAAATTCCCAAAACCGTCGTGAGGGTAGCAAGGTAAAAGAACAAATCCTTCCTGTCCCGCTCGTAAAGCAGAACAAAATAAACCGTCAGCGCAACGAAGAGCATAAAAGGAGCTTCGGTCAGAACATAGGACGCGTAATAAATCACGAACTGTGTTACCGACATGAAAACCGCAAACCAGAAGGCAACCCACCTCGATAACTTCATAAAACGAACGAAAATTGTAACCGCAATGAGAATCGTTAAAAGATAGCAAATAGTGCTGAACAGCTTGAGAGCAATAAGGGGCTTCGGGTCCCCCATTATCTTCATTATCCCCGCCAAAATAAGAGGATAACCCGGCGTTACAATATCCTCCGGCGGATGTCCCGGAGTGTCAAGCCGGACGAAACCCTTCCCCTCATAAAGGGCGCGTCCAAGGTTCATATAATGATAGTTGTCGTCGATTTCCGAAGGCTGGGCATTAAAAGAAGAGCCAAGCAAAATGGCGCAAATCAGGCCCGTGAGAAGGAGAAACTTCCACAGGGGTTCCCTTGCTGAACTGTCTATAATCGATTTTATCTTGCTCTTGAAATCCATGATGCTCCTTTATTTGCAGTTAAGAATAAAAGGACAAAGCGCTTCAAAGTCAAGACATAAAAAGGGAGGGCGAACAAAACCTCATTTACCTGTCATTTCGAACCCTCCCCTCCCTGTCATTTCGAACCCTGCCTCCATGTCATTTCGACCGAAGGGAGAAATCTCCTGTGGTTATCGAAGAGATTTCTCGTCGGCCTATCGGCCTCTGTCGAAATGACAGGGGGGGAAAAAAGAAACCCCCTAAATCCCCCTTCATAA
>NPID01001316.1_pt1 | contig 141773 bp, 147 predicted proteins | sample 8637491 | NCBI WGS metagenome assembly NPID01 (sample SAMN07420843, study PRJNA396082) | bioreactor metagenome | isolation source: sample BA6 brine-fed electro-methanogenic bioreactor BA | place: Japan: Kochi | collected 2016-06-14
TTTTTCTACAGGCTCGTTGGGCTCCTGAATGACCTCGATCCTTAGAGTCTCGCTGCTCGGGATTGTGCTTGTTCTGTTCGGCACTCTCGCTATTGCAGATGACAGGCCGTCGCACGCCGAGTTTGTCCTGGGAAAGGAAGCGCACCGTGCGGCCGCATATGCTGGTGTGCTCGAGTCTCAACGACTGTATGGGTCACTCCTTAACCGCGATCCATTGGCCACATCCGCGGAAGTTCTGGAAGGCCTTCATTGGATAATGCTTGCTGCTGAGGGGGGCGATGGGGTTTCGCAAAACCTTGTTCGGCAGATGGAAGATTACGATCCAACTCAGATGAAGGTGGCGCGCGCCTCCTACGGGTTCTTTAAGGACGCACTTCCGAACGCACTCCGCGCGAATCTTCCCGAGAAGCCGGTCGCGCCCAGCTTCACCAATCCGGAGTTAGGCGCCCATGAGCTGACGCTCTGGGGCGCGGCGGCAAGCGCACGCATACGGAAGTTTTGGCGGAGACCAATCGGCAGCCCAGACCAGTTCCGCTGCGTTCTTCGCGTTACACAGAATGCATTAGGGCACGTTCTCAGCGTCACAATGGAAGAAGGGTCCGGAAACGAGGCGCTTGACCTGTCAATTGTAAGGGCGGCACAGACGGCTTCGCCGCTGCCTCGGTTGCCGGTCGGCGTGCCGTTCGACGGATCGCTTTTGATTACATTCTGTCCAAGCCAAAGCGCATGCGAATAGCCACGCCCAATCATCGGTTCCACTCGACGTCCTTGCCGTCGCTTCGCGCCGTCAGGGACGCGGGTGAGCCGGGGCGTTGGGCGTCAAGGAAATGAATGCTCGAAGAGTCCATCAGCTGATGCTTCAAAGCTTTCCGAAAGAGCGCCCTGCCGAGTGGGTTTACATTTGTGCATGCAACGGAAGGGATGAAACAAAGGCGGTGAATTCATTTCTTGATGCTGAGCTGGAGGGAGACCCTTTGCTTGTTGAGGTTCACCGCACTGTTGGTGCAATGCTTCCTCGTCGAGAGGCAGCTGCGTTTATTGCCACACACATCTGCAAAGCAGATATCAGAGTGGCAAACAGAGACTTCACCTCTGTTGCCGTATTTGCTCGCAATGGCGTGGCATCAGCTTGGCGCGTTGTGAGCAGTCGGGGTGATAGGTAACAAAAAAAGTCCGGGGACATGGGTAACAGTCACCAGTAACGCCAACGCTCGGAGGGGAAGACGATGCAGAAGCCCAGACTGCAGTTGGACGATAGCGAGGTGGAACGCCTCGCGGAACATGGTCCGGAGACCGGGCTCGGGTTTTGCGTGCTGTCATCGAGGTGGGGGCTGACGGCCTGCAACGTCTCCGGCTGGGCGCTGCCGCTGGAGCGAAGTCGGAACTTCTTCGATGCCTTCGATCTGACGGCCGGGCTCGCCATCCCCACCAATGTCCAGGTCGAATTGCTGGATTACACGAATGTCGCGGCGGACCGCTCACAACTGACCGCGATGATGGCGGGGCTGACCCTGCCGCCGGGCTATTCGGGCTCCGCCGGCGTGCTGCCGCTGATCGCCAGCGACACGCTCCGGTATCCGACGCGCTTTGTCCGGATGATCAGCGGGCCGGCGGATCACCGCTACGTCAACGGCGAGCTGACCGCCGGAACGTATCTGACGACCCCGCTGGATTGCGGTTTCGCCAACTCCGGCTTCTCCGCGGTCGGGCGCTATGCGCTGCCGATCCCGGTCCCGTCGTCGACCCAGATTCAATACGAGCTGCCGGCCGGGACTGCGATCAAGGTGGGGACCGTCGCGCCGATGTTCGGGCAGTCCGGCGGGGGCGTCGAGGTCAATCTCGTGTCCGACACGCCAGCGCACCAAGTCGCCGTCAACACGCTGCCGGATTACTGATCGTGCCCGTATGTGACTTATTGCACACGATGGGGGAGAGTCGACCTGACTATGCGAGCGGTGAGGGCTTGAGATGAACCAACAGATGTTCGTCATCGCGGTTGCCATCGTCGCTGTCGTGCTTTCGACCGTGCTGGCGATGATGGCGCAGCGCCGGGAGCTGGAGCCTGGGAAGAAGCGACTGCTCTGGCTGACGCTGGCGGTGGGGGTTGCGGTGCTGGTGGCGGTATCCGTTCGGGTACTGAGCGCTGGCGCATCGCCATAAAGTTCGGGTGATGCCGGTGGCGGGGACGCGTCGTAAGTGGCCCGCCCGCTGGCCGTAAGTGACCGGCGGGCGGGCCGCATTCAAGCACCTTGATGCTCAGAAGTGGCTGTTGGCGAAATCGTCGACGGTGACTTCGCGCAGGATCGCACCGCTGTTGCGGTCGACGAACTCGAACAGGATGCCGTCGTCGGTCTGCATGCTGAAGAACAGCGTCGAGCCTTCCGGGCCGCCGTATTCCATGTGCAGGTCTCCGGGCGGGTTCTTGGCGATGTGGCCGGGCCTGCGGGTCTTGTGGACGGTTTCGGATGCGCTTTCCTCGACGACGTGATGTTCGCCCTCCAGCACCTGCACCGTCGTCGCGCCGGTATGCCGGTGGAAGTGGCAGTAGCAGTTGGGTTCCCACTTCACCAGGAAGTCGGCGCGGCCCGCGGCCGTGTCGGCGCCCAGCGGCGCGACCCAGTAGTCGACTCGGTAGCCCAGCGCATCAGGCTCGAACAGACGGTGCCATTTGATCTCGTTGACTTTGTAGGGAGTAAGCCGGGACACCCGGCTGAGCAGGTCCTGCATCGTTCAGTCTCCTTCGTTGTTCTGGCCCGGATGGGTGCCGGAGACTGTAGGCGCGGCGGTGGCGCGGGTTCTGCCATTTCGCGCCACCGCGTTCTGACGGGCCCGGAGATGGGCGACAATGCGCTCACCGCAGCATTGCAGGATGCCGTGTGATGTCGGAATTCGCTTGCGCCACCGCAACCAGCAGTACCGCCATGACCAAGGCGCGGTCCATGGGGCCGATCGCCGATGTGGTCCGGCGCTCCGGCGGCAGCCTGGAGCGGGTGTTCCGGCGCGCGGGCCTGCCGATGCGGCTGGCCTACGAACCCGAACGCACGCTGCTGCTCAAGGACCAGCTGCGGATCGTGGAGTGCGCTTCCCTGGAACTGCAGGACCCGGTGCTGGCCGCGCGGCTGTCGACACAGGGCGGCTTGCAGGGGCTGGGCGCGTTCGGCTGCGCCGTGCTGTCCGCGCCGACATTGGGCGAGGCGATCGCGGCCGGCAACCGCAGCATCGCCACCTTCCTGCAGGCGGGAACGCACATGCAGCTGGACGTGGACGGCGAGTGGGCGCGCTGGAGCTATCAGGTCACCACGCCGGTCGATGTGGGGCGCAGCAGCAACGAGCTGTTGGCCTGCGGATACATGCTGGATCTGCTGCGGCGTTATTGCGGCACGCACTGGGCGCCCAGCCATGTGCTGAGCCGCGCCGCCACCGAGGCCCAGCGCCGCGAGGCGCGGCAGGTGCTGCAATGCGAGATGGCGCGTGGCGATGTGGCGGCGGTGGTGTTCCCGACGGCGCTGCTGCAGCTGGCGCGACCGGCCAGCGTCGCCGCGCCGTGGCCGGATGCGCCGCCGATTCCCGGCGAGGACGACCTGGTCGCATGCGTCACCCAGGTCATCGATCTGGCCGTGCTCGAAGGCATCGCGTCGATCGGGTGGGTGAGCCGGCGCGTCGGGCTGTCGCCGCGTTCGCTGCAACGTCACCTCAGCGAGCGCGGCGTCGCGTTCCGCAGTCTGCTGAACGGCGTGATCCGCGAGCGTGCGGCGCAGTTGCTGTCCGCAGGCCGCAGCGTCACCGACGTGGCGTTCGAACTCGGATATTCGGATGCCGCGCATTTCTCACGCGCGTTCAAAACCCTGACGGGCGTCTCGCCCACGCAGTTCCGGAAAGACCGGCGGGGCGCGTGATCGCGGTCCGCGTGCGCGGTCGGTCATCGCGCAGCGTTGGGCGCCGGAGCCGCGCGGGAAACGGGTGCTCTGGCAACGCCGGGTTTCGTCCGCGCATGCAGGCTGACGTGTTGTGGGTTTCGAGCCGTATAGCGGGACATTGCGCACATTGAGTGGTTCCGCTGTGGGGTATGCTGAAGCAGGTCGGCATCTGCCCATGACAGCACACCATGTTCAAGCACATGCACTCCTGCGCAGTCGTCTGTTGTGGATCGAAGGCCCCTGACCGGGGCGGTTTCGATCCTTTGTCCGCGCCGGCCGTGGCGATGCGCGGACGGGAATCATGAAGCTCAACAACGAGAGGCTGCGGGCCTTCTACCAGGCGGCGCTCGACCGCAGTTTTCACAAGGCCGCGGCGAATATCTTCATCACGCAATCGGCGCTGTCGCAGCGGATCTCCAAGCTTGAGCAGGAGATCGAGGCGACGCTGTTCGTGCGGGACAACAACGGCGTCCGGCTGACCGAGGCCGGGTCCATCCTGTTCGAGTACGTGCGGGATCTGCTCTACCGCGAACAGGAGATCATGAACCGGGTGACCGGAAGACGCGGCAGCGACATGGGTGTGCTGCGGGTCGCATCCTTCAGTTCGGTGCTGCGCTCGGTGGTGATGCCGTCACTGCGGCCGCTGATCCAGAGTGCGCCGGATGTATTCGTCGAGTTCTTCAGCCGCGAGCTGCGCGAACTCCCCGCGATGCTGGAGAGCGGCGAGGCGGATTTCATCGTCTCGGACGACTCGGTGAACCTGGCGAACGTTAGAGCCATTCCGCTGGGCCACGAGGAACAGGTGCACGTGCGGCGCAAGGGCGCGACGCCGTTGTCGCCGCCGACCTTCCTCGACCACGACAAGGAAGATCAGACCACCTTCCAGTTCTTCGCCGCGCAGGGCATGCCGGACATCGACATCCGTCGCAGCTATTACGACGACGTCTACGGCATTCTCGACGGGGTGAAGCTGGGGATCGGCGAAGCGGTGCTCTCGGCCCACCTGTTGCAGCCGGACGATCCGGTCGAGGTCGTGGCGCATGACGTCCCGGTCACGACGCCGGTGATCCTGTATCACCAGGAGAACCGTTACCTGACCAGTCTGCAGGCGTCGGTCATCCAGCAGCTGACGAAGAGCGCGGCGCAGTATCTGCGCCCGGGTTACGGCAAGGGCCGCGATTCGTTGAACAACAAGGCTTCAGGGTAGTCCCGCTTGAGTTCCCGCAACGTCGCCGTGCCACGTTCGCGCCGGCTCAGCTTGCCAGGGCACTCGGCGATGATCCGCTCGGCATCCGCGTAGCGGCCGTGCGCGATGGCGATGGCGCCGTCCGGCCCCCACGCGGCCTCGAACGTCATCCCGTCGACCTCGTCACGGGTCTGGATGCCGAATGCGTCGTAGACGTTGATCGGCGTGCCTTCCCGGGTATGACTGCGGCCGTCACCGCAATAGTCGGCGCGGGTCATGCGGGTGCAGGCCTGATGCAGGGCGCGCATCGGCTGGCCCGGCGCATCCTTCCAGGGTTTGTAGCCCCAGCGCACGCACTTGCCCAATACGCCGCTGGTGCAGGAGAACGTCAGTTGATCGGAGGCGTGGTGACGGCCGCTGGCATCCCAGTGGCCGCTCAGCACCAGGGCTTTGCGCAGGCCGTCGTGGTCGGGCAGGCAGGGGTTGCTCCAGGTCTGGCTGGCCTCGTCCAGCACGCTGAGTCCGTACAGGTAGGTGTCGCCCTCGCTGTCCGCGGGATCGACCTCGACGCTGTCGATCCGGACCTCGTATTGCTCACCCGTTTCGCTGGAAAAGCTCAGGCGGGCGCCGACCAGAGGGTCGGGCGCCGCCTGAGCCAGGCCTGCTGCCATGGCGCAGCACAACGCGAACGCAAACCGCATGTGCCGAAGGCTCCAGTCAGACGTTATTGCTGCGCGAGGACCAGCCGGCTGCCCTCAAGCTTGAGGGCAACCCCGTCCTTGCCGGCGACGCCGGTCGTCAGCGGACGGGTGCGGGTAGCCGCCGGCAGCATCGCCTGCGGCTGGGTGCCGTTGAAGCGGAACCCGTTGATGAGGATGCCGTTGATGCGGAACCCATTGATGATGATCCCGTTGAAGCGGAATCCGTTGATGAGGATTCCATTGAAGCGGAACCCGTTCATCTGGATGCCGTTGGACTTCAGGGACGACGGGGTCTGCACCGACATCTGCGTGGCCGGCGCGTACGCCTGCAACGCGAAGTCATCGCCGGCCGGGGTGTTGGCCACAGCGCCGCCAACTAGGCCAACGGCGCTCAGCGACAACACTGCAATCAACATTTCCTTCTTCATCGCTATTCTCCTCAGAAGCTGCTCGGTGACGCGGCAATCATGTATCCGCGTCGGGGAGCAACCTTAGTCAGCGATGTCGGCCGCGTAAAATTATCATTTCTGATTGGCCGAGTAGTTTGGCTAATGGCGCCCGTGCGCTGCGTTACGCCCGCCGGTTCCCGGCCTGAGCGCCGGGAGATCATCCCGCCGCGTCACAGTCCCGCAGCCACTGCCTCGGTGAATTGCCGACGATCTGTTTGAACGCACGCAGGGGGGCTCCCCGGAAGCCGGTCAGGCAGCGATGGGATTCGTTAGCAGGGAGGCGGCGCCGGCTCTGGCGATCGAGCTGCCGACGAACCACTTGGAAAACATGCGGGTGAGCCGATCCGGTCCCAGCACCCGCAGGTCTCCGGCGTCCAGCGCGGATTGCAGGCTGGTGTGGCACATCCATACCTCGGTGAGCACTCGCAGCGGGGATTGGACGACGATGTCGACGTCGTAACCGGGATCTTCGAGGCACAGGTCCACCGCGCCGTCGTCGCAGACCAGCCACCACTGGCGCAGGCCTTTGGGGGCATCGCCGAGCTGGACCGCGATCACGACGCGTTCGGTGGGCATGCTGGAGGTGTCGACGCCGCGGCGGATGTCCCACATCAACAGTCCGGCATCCAGGTCGCCGTCCTGCAGCTTCGATCCGACCCAGCGGTGGCCCCAGATGCCCAGGGCTTCGATCAGCGGTGCGAGTTCCATGCCGGATTGCGTCAATTCGTAGACCTGCTGTCCGCCGCGCTGCGGACGTTTGGTCACCACGCCGTATTCGACCAGCTGACGCAGGCGCTGTGCGAGCAGGGTGGGCGACATCCTGGGCAGGCCCCTGCGCAGCGCGTTGAAGTGGCGGCTGCCCGCCACCAGTTCGCGGATGACGATCAGTGTCCAGCGCTGGCCCAGGAGTTCGGTCGCCTTGGCGACCGGACAGAATTGGCTGTATCCATGATTCATCGCGGTATCCCCGAATTGTGGGCCGGCTCCATGCGCGAACGTCCGGCGGTACAGATGATGGACTAGGCATCCCGGGGGCAGGCGGTGACAGTGGCATTGCCCGGGGCGCCGAAGAAGGCCCGTTGCGGCTCACCATACACATCAGGAGGCAGGACCATGCGGATTGCGCGAGAGGAGATTCCAGTCAGGATCGACGTTCCGGGTGCGGTTGCCCGGCAGGCGCTCGATTTCGGGGACGCGACCGGGTTCGGAAAAATGGGCGGCGAGTATTTCTCGCTGGGGGCCGGAACCGACATCGCGCCGCTGTTGAAGGGGCTGTGCGATGACGCCTGCCAGGCGCCACATTGGGGATACATGATCAGCGGCGAAGTGGTGGTGACGTACACCAACGGCACCGCCGAAACCTGCAACGCGAAGGATCTGTTCTACTGGCCGCCGGGTCACAGCGTGCGCGTCGTGCAGGATGCGGAGGTCATTCTGTTCAGTCCCCAGCAGGAACATACCGAGGTCATCGACCACATGCGGCAGGCCTTGGCCGGCTGATCAGGGGCGGGTTGCTGAAGGCGCCTGCCGCACGAGCCGGCGCGGCAGGCGCCGTTCAGCGATCGAACAGCAGATCGGCTACGGCGGGAAGGTGGTCGCTGGGGTAGTGACCATCGGGCCGGTAGGTCTCGATGTAGGTCTGCAGCACCCTGACGTCCGGGGTGACGATGATCCAGTCGATCGCGCCCTCCCTGAGTTCATCGAAGCCGTTGAAGGTGCCGATCGGCTCGGGGACCGGCGCCTCCGATACGTCGAACGCGTCCAGAAACGGCCCGTCGGTGACCAGGCGGTGGTACGGCGAGCGGTTGCCGACGACGGGCGCCGGCATGGGATCGTACTGGGCGATGGCCGGCGGCAGGGTGCCGAAGACGAGCGCGAGCGACTGGCGGATCGATTTGTAGGGGTCGTTGGTCTCGCCCCGGTAGTCCTCGGGGTACCAACTCTCCTCATCGTGCCGGGCGAAGTTGAAGTCGCCCGTCAGCACCATCGGCAAGCTTGGGTCGATATCGACGCCGTCGCCGGCGTAGACGGGATCACCCGTGACGTAGCCGGCGAACTGGTCGGCGGCGCGGTATTGGGAGTCCTGGTTTTTGTGGTCCAGGTGCGTGTTCACATGGGTGAATTTGGCGCCCGTGGCCTTGTCGAGGAACTGCGCCCAGGTCGCCATGCGCGGCGTGTACTGGTTGCCGTAGCCGAACGAACCCGGCGTGCTGGGTGCGGGGCTCAGCCAGAACGATCCGCCGGCGACCCGCTCCAGCCGCTCGGGGTTGTAGAAGATGCCCGAGTGCTCGTCGTTCGGATCATCGCTGGCGCGCGAACGGCCGATGTATTCAAAGCCCGGGAGCATCGCGTGGATGTCCTCGAGTTGGCGGAATCCGTCCTGCTCGGCGACCATCTCCTGCACGCCGAGGATGTCGACGTCGGATGCGGCGAGCAGGTCCGCCATGTCCGACCGCCGCACCGCCCAGTTCTCGTAACCGTCCGCGTCGCTGGCGTACCTGACGTTCCAGCTCATCACGCGCAGTGTCTTGGCGTTGCCGGGCCGGGCGGCTGCAACCTGTCCTGATTCGGATATTGACGCTGCTTGTGTGGCGACCGGATCGCTGCCGGTGCATCCGGAAAGGAACGCGGAATGAAGAACGATGGCAACGGCGGCCAGACGGACGGACGCAATGAGGGACATGCTTGGACTAAAGTGTTGTTATTGTCCGGACACCGTAACGCATGCAAATGAAAGCCCGGTGACTCGGGCAGGCGCTGACGGATTGGGGCGCCAACGGATGACATCCGCTCTGCTCGAATGCGGCACGCTTTGCGTGGCGTGGCGTGGGGACCGGTCAGGCGGTGCGGACATTGGAGTCGGAATGACGCGGCGTCGCGCGTCGTGAAAGGTGATGGGGCGTTCCGATCATTTGGACTTGGCTTCGGTGCGCGCGAAAGCCTGTAATACGGGGCCGTCGGGTTGCGCGCGGTATGGGATGGAACCCGGCGGATGTTTCCTGCCCGGCTTGCCCAGCGGGCAAGTCGTCTCGGGTTTGTCTGAACGCTCTTCGGTCTTTGGAATCCCCACGGAGAATTCATGCGTTTTGTGATTGCAGCGGTCTTGGCCTTTTTCCATGTTTCCCTGTCGGCCCGTGATGCGCTGGTCATTGAGCATGTCGATATCGTTTCCCCTCACTTGGCGTCGGCACAGGCGGATATGAATGTGCTCGTCGTGGACGGGCGTATCGAGGCGATCAGTCGGGAGGAGGTCATCCCGGTTCCCGGCACGCGGAGGCTCGATGGTGAGGGGCTGTACCTGGTGCCCGGAATTTTTGACGGCCATGTCCATGTTTCGTCGATTCCGGGAATGGGGTTCGGTGCCGAGCCGGTGGCACGCGAAAACCCGGAGCTTGCCGCGGGCTATTTCAGACAGCAGCCGAAGAGTTTTCTCTACTACGGCGTGACTCAGGTCGTGGATCCGAACCCCGGCCTGAGCTGGAAGCGGTTCACCGACGCTGCAAGACACCCGGATTACTTCCGGTGTGAAGTGATCACGTCGAAAGACACTTTTCCGTTGGTGGAAAAGACGGATGAAACATCGAAGGCGCTGTTCGGATTCCTGGTCGATGAAGACGCTGCGCCCAACCAGCCGGGATCATCTGAGGCGATCGTCGAGGCAATCAGCCAGTCCGGGGCCATGTGCATCAAGCTCTATTTCGAGAATGGATATGGGAATGCGGACCACTGGCCGCTACTGTCGGCCGGTACCCTGAAACGAATCCGAAAAGCGGCCTCGGAAAAAGGGCTGTTGATATTGGCTCATGCCAATGCGTTGGACATGTACCAGCAAGCCGTCGCCGCCGATGTCGATGTGATCGCGCATGGGATGTGGAATTGGGGCGAGTACGGCAGGTCCGCCGAATTTCCGGAGCCGATCGCCGAGGTTCTTGGCGAGATGATGTCCAGGCGCATCGGCTACATGCCCACCCAGCGGATCATCGCCGGTCTCGGGGAGCTGATGGTGGCGGGAAGTCAAAGCAATCCTGATTTTGAGGACGTGACGCCGCCGGAATTGCTGCAGTGGTATACGCAGCCGGAATCGCAATGGTTCAAGCAGGAGTTGAGGGCCGGCTTTGACGGTCTGCCGGATCAGGTCATCGCCGATATCTTCATCAAGGGGCTGGCCGGAAAGGGCGAGAAGGTAACGGCGCACCTGGACGCCGCCGCTTATCCGATATTGCTCGGGTCGGATTTCCCCGGTAGCCCCACCTATGCCAATCAGCCCGGCCTGACCACGTTCCTGGAAATGAAAGGCCTGTTCGCGGCAGGGCTGACGCTGTCCGAAGTGCTGGCGGCGTCGACGATAAACAATGCCAGGCAATTCAATCTCGATGCGGACTACGGAACCGTGGAAGAAGGGAAATTCGCCAACTTGCTGCTGCTTGGCGAAAACCCGCTTCGAACGATCGACGCATGGGACAGCATCGAATTCGTCGTGCTCCATGGCGAGGTCATCGAAAGAGCCGCGCTGTCAGCCAAGCGCACGGCTGATGCGGCAACGGAACTCGCAGGCGGTTGAACAGGGGCGGGGCATGTCCGGCCCGCTGCGGAATCAGGCGCCGTCTGCTCCAGACCCCGGAGATTGGGCATCCGGCTTCCGGGCCACCGCTAGGCGTGAGGGTGCGTCCGGCGAGCCTGTCGGATCATCCCGCCGCGTCACAGTCCCGCAGCCACTGCCTCGGTGAAGTGCCGACGATCTGCTTGAACGCGCGCAGGAAGCCGGCCTGGCTGGCGTAGCCGACGCGTTCGCCCACGAGCTTGAGTGCGGTGCCGCGGCGCAGCAGCGCCTGGGCTGTGGTGATGCGCCAGCGCGTGAGGTAGTCGCCCGGGGTCTGGCCGACCTCGCGGCGGAACACTTCGGCGAAGTGGCTGCGCGACATCGCGGCGTGCCCGGCCAGGGCTTCGAGTGACCAGTCGCGTTCCGGCTCGGCGTGGAGGGCGTTGAGCGCCTTGCGCAGTTGCGGATGGGCCAGCGCGCGCAGGAAGCCGACATCGCCGTTGCCGCGCGCGAGGGTGGTGCGCAGGAGCTGGATCAGCACCAGCTCGAACAGACGGTTCAATACCTCGGCCCGCGCCGGGCGCTGGGCGAAGGCCTCGCCGAACAGCAGTTCGAGCAGGGCGCCGGCGTCGTCGAGTTCGTCCAGGTCGCACTGGAAGTGCGCCGGCAGTGCCAGCGCGATGGGGTTGAACGCCTGATGGTCGAACACGACCGAGGCGCAGGCGAGGTCGGCGCCGCCGTCCGGATCGGACTCGATGCGATGGGTCAGCGGACGCGAATAGAACAGCAGGGACGGTTTGGAGAGCGTCGTCACCTGGCCGTTGTCGTCGCGCAGATGGAGGCGGCCGGCGTTGAGCAGGTGCAGGTAGCCGGCGTTGGCGGCCGCGTCGAACGTGGCCTGGCCGCAGAGGGTGCCCGTGTAGAAGACGCGGGCGCGGGCGCTGAAGTGGGTCAGCAGAGGGGACAGCGGGTCGTCGGTCATATCGGACGATGCGCGAATAAACGCGGACGATTGTTGAACTGGAGTCCGATCGTAAGGCCTACGATTCTTCTCGCCAACCCACTCCCTCAAACAGGAGACTTCAAATGCCCTATATCGCTCCGCTTGATCCCAACGCCGCCGATGCCACCACCGCAGCCACGCTGCAGGCGGTGAAGGCCGCGGTCGGCATGGTTCCGAATCTGTACGCCACGCTGGCCCTTGCGCCGGCCGCGCTCAACGGCCTGCTACAGCTCAACGAGGCCATCGGCAGCGGCCAGCTCAGCGCGAAGGAACGCGAGATCGTCGCACTGGCGGCCTCGCAGGCCAACGGCTGCGGCTACTGCCTCAGCGCGCACACCCTGCTCGGCAAGAACGCCGGACTGTCGCTGGACCAGACCCTGGCCGCGCGTGCGGGCCTCGGCTCGACGCCGCGCGAAGCCGCCATCGCCGCATGCGCGAAGGCGGTGGTCGACGCCCGCGGGCATGTCGGCACCGCGATGCTCGACCGTTTCAAGTCCGATGGCCTCAGCAACGGCGACCTGATGGAGATCGTCGCCAACGTCGCGGCCACCACGCTGACCAACTACGTCAACAACGTTGCCCGCACCGAGATCGATTTCCCGGCCGTGGACATCGCGCTCGCGGCCTGAGCGCCGCCGCATCCCCCGTTTACCCAACCCGTTTCCAGGAGATTCCCATGCGTCATCACAACATCATTGCCTCGATCCTGCTCGGCGCCGCCGCGGTTGGCGCCTCGCTGCCGGCCATGGCGGCCGACGAGCTCAACGTGTCGCTCGGCTACTCGGCCGCCGGTGCGCCGCTGGCGGTACACGGCTACGACCCGGTGGCCTACTTCACCGAGGGCAAGCCGGTGCGCGGCAGCGACGAATACACGCTGGTGCACGAGGGCGCGGCCTACCGCTTCGCCAGCGCCGAGCATCGCGACCGCTTCAAGGCCGATCCGGCGCGCTACGCGCCGCAGTTCGGCGGCTTCTGCGCCTATGGCGTCGCGGTCGGCAAGAAGTTCGACGGTGATCCGCAGCTGTGGACCATCCAGAACGACCGTCTCTACCTGAACCTGAATCCGGAGATCGTCGCGGCGTTCAACAAGGACGTGCCCGGCAACATCCGCAAGGCCGAGGGCAAGTGGAAGCGGATCGAGCACAAGGCGGTCAAGGACCTGTAAGTCCGGGATCGCGTTTGCGCGGACCGGCCGCCGGCGGGGATCACGTCCAGCCCGCCGGCGGCCGGCTTTTTGTGCCGATGCCGCCGCGTCAGTGGTAGTTCGGCATCAGCCAGGTGCCGAAGGTGCGCGGGTCGTTGAGGCCGTGCGCGAACGCGTCGGCGAGGTCGGTGCTGGCGCCGGCCGAGATCACGGCGTTGACGACGTTGGGCGTGCCCTTGAGCAGCATGCCGGTGAACGACGAGACGTAGTGCGCGTAGCGCCAGAACATCTCGAAGGTGTCGCCCATCCAGCCGGCATCGAAGGGCTGGTCGCCGTGGTCAAGGATGCGGCGCAGATACAGGTCGGCGCACAGCGCCGCGCTGTTGGAACCCTGGCCGGAGATCGGATCGTTGACGACGACGACGTCGGCCATGCCGAGCACCGGGCGTCCGGACGGCAGGCGCGCCACCGGTTTGCGCACGGTCGGCGCCAGGCGCCCGCACAGCACCGCGTTGGCGTCGGTCAGCTCGATGCGGGCGTAACGCGGCGCACGCCACGGGAAGTAGGTCGAGACCAGGCGCCTGGCGGTATCGACGAACTCGCCGGCGCTGAAGTCGGGTCGCCAGCAGTCCATCGGACCGTCCGGCAGGCCCTCGAACAGCATCACGTCGCAGGGGCCGGAAGTGGTCAGCGCGGGAAAGGACACCAGCTCGCCGATGTTCGGCGAGATGTCGATGTAGCCCTTGTCCGGTGCGTCGCCGGCTTCGACCCCGTTGACGTAGATCAGGCCCAGCGCGCGCTGCGGCCGGTCGAACATCGAACGCGCGGGATCGCGCTCGAAGATCCGCACCAGATCACCCTTGCCCGCGGCGACGACGACGAGGTCGTGGTCGTCCGCCAGCGTTTCGAGCGTGGCGACGTCGGCATCGGCGATGCGCAGCGTGCCGCCGCGCTGTTCGAACAGTTCGATCCAGTCCGCGAACTTGACGCGCTGGTCCACCGACTGCGCCGGTGCCTGGAAGCGTCCGCTCCAGTCGCACAGCGTGCTGGCGCGGTCCAGCGGATGGCCGACCGACATCGACAGGTAGTGGACGTCCGGCGCGCTGCGTTCCCAGAGGTCGATGCCGAGCGCGCGTTCGGTACGCATCGCGCGGTCGTACATGATCTGGGTCGACGTGACCCGCCCGGAGCGGAACTGCCCGGCGCTCCGGTTGGAGATCAGGGTGACGTCGTGGCCGTTCTGCTGGAGTCCGAGCGCCAGCTGCAGACCCGACTGTCCGGCGCCGACGATGGCTATGCGTTTCATCTGGTTTCCCTCGCTCGTTGGGGTGCAGGTGCCGGTCTAGCAACCCCCTCCTGAGCAGGCCTGCGGACAAGTGTGATGGCGTGGGGGTGGCCGGAGCATCGGCCAGGCGGCTGCGGAAGTAACCGGTCCAAAGTACAGCGGCGCATGGCGTGCAGCTGCCATTCCTAAGTCGGGTTACAAGCCCGGTGGGCCGCTCTATCGTTGATTCACAGGCGCCGATACCGGTCCCGTGTGCACGACGGGACGCCTATCGAATCAGAACAAGGAGCGAGAAATTGAAGATCCTGATGGTGTTGACCTCCCACGACCAGCTCGGCGACACCGGCCACAAGACCGGATTCTGGCTGGATGAATTCGTGTCGCCGTATTACGTGTTTGCCGACGCCGGGGCCGAGCTGACGCTGGCCTCGCCCAAGGGCGGGCAGCCGCCGCTGGACCCGCGCAGCGACGATCCGCAGTTCCAGACCCCGGCCACAGACCGCTTCAAGAACGACGCCGAGGCGCAGAAGCGGCTGGCGGAAACCTATCCGCTGTCGTCGATCTCGGTGGACGCGTTCGACGCGGTGTTCTACCCCGGCGGCCACGGCCCGCTGTGGGATCTGGCCGGGGACGCCAGCTCGATCGCCGTGATCGAGGCCATGGCGCGGCAGGGCAAGCCGATCGCCGCGGTCTGCCACGGTCCCGCCGCGCTGCGCGCCGCGAAATCGCCCGAGGGGCGTTCGATCCTCAAGGGCCGCAAGGCGACCGGCTTCTCGAACTCCGAGGAGGAGGCCGCGGGCCTGACCGGCATCGTGCCGTTTCTGATCGAGGACACGATCCGCCAGCTCGGCGGTGAATACGCCAAGGGCAACGACTGGGAGAGCTTCGTCGTCGAGGACGGCCAGCTGATCACCGGCCAGAACCCGGCCTCGTCGGAAGCGACGGCCGCGGCCCTGGTGCGCCGGCTGCAGGGCGCGTCCGGCGCCTGACGGTCAGCCGCGGAGGGGGGCGCCGCCGCGCGCCCCTCCGCCGAGTGTGCCGGCGTGGCCGGCTCGATCAGAGCGGAGTCCCAACATGTCCAATGTGATCACGCGGCCGGGGCCGGTCGCCCCGGACGTTTTCAGAAGAGCGGTGTCGAAGTTCACGACCGGCATCACCGTCGTGACCGCCGTCGACGACGACGGCGTCTGCGGGATGACCTGCAACAGCTTCACCTCCGTCAGCCTGAGTCCGGCGACGATCCTGGTGTCGCTGCGGCCCGGGCGCACGCATGCGGCGATCGCGCGCGGGCGGCGGTTCGGTGTCAGCATCCTGCGCCGCGAGCAGCAGAGCTGTTCGGATTACTTCAGCGGCGCGGCGCGGGCCGGCGGCCGTCCCAACGACATCGTCACGCGCCATGCAGCGCCGACCCTGAACGCGAGTCTGGCGTGGTTCGAGTGCGAGGTGATCGACGACGTCTGGGTCAACGACCACACGCTGTTCGTCGCGCGCGTCGAAGCCTGCGGCGCCGATTCCGGCGATCCGCTGCTGTTCTTCGACAGCGGCTATCACCATCACGCGCTCTCACCGGTCCAGCGTCTGCCGATGCAGTGACGGCGGCGGCGCGTTTTCGGATCAATCCTTCAACATTCCGATCGGGGAACCAATCAATGGCAATTTTCACGCACGTGGCCGTGGGCACGAATGATGTCGATCAGGCTCGGGTTTTCTATGATGCGGTGCTCGAGCCGCTCGGCGTCGGGCGGGTGATGGATCTCGAACGCGGCTCGATGTGGGGCACGCGGGCGGGGCCGGAGCTGCTGGTGACCCAGCCGTTCAACGGCGAGCCGGCCACCTACGCCAACGGCGGCACCGTGAGCTTCGCGGCGCACAGCCGGGCCGCCGTCGACGCGTTCCACAAGGTGGCGCTGGCCCACGGCGGCCGTGACGAGGGCGCGCCCGGGCCGCGGCCGTTCTCGCCGACGGCCTATGCCGCGTATGTCCGGGATCCGGACGGCAACAAGCTCTGCGCGTACTGCTTCGTGCCGGAGTGAGGTCGGTACGCGCCCGCGGCAAGGCGGGCGAACATCGCCGGGCGGCAGCGGTTGCGGGCAGTGCGGAAGAATGGATGAGACGACGGCGATGAATGCATAGGCAGATGGCAACGGGTCCGGTGGCGGCGAGCCTGCGCACGCGGTTCGCGGCGCCGTCGTACAACTGCGTGGTGGTCCGCCGCACGCGGCTCGAGGAGCGCCTGCGCGATGCGATGGCGACGCGGGCGGCGACGCTCGTCAGCGCGCCGGCGGGCTACGGCAAGTCGTTGCTGGTCGCCGCGGTCTGCGCGGCGATGGACCCGGGTGGTGAGCGCACGGTCTGGATCCAGTTCGACCCGCGCGACAACTCCTATGAGCGCATCATCGAGACCCTCGACGACGCGCTGCGTCCCGGCGCGGCCGACAAGGGCTCGGCCTCGGCGGTGGTGCGGGGCGGCCGGCGCGGCGCGGCCGCGGTCGGCAGCTATCTGTTCGACTGGCTGCGCAGCCGCGCGGAGTCGCGCGGCGGCCTGGTGCTGGTGCTCGACGACTACGAGGTGGTCGAGGACCCGGCGGTCCACGATCTGTTCGACAGCCTGATCCGCCAGGCGATTCCGGATGTCCACATCGTCATCCTCAGTCGCACGCAGCCGCCGCTGTCGCTGAGCGTGCTGCGGCATCGCGGGCAGCTCTGCGAGATCGGTCGCGCCGACCTGGCCTTCAGCGCGGACGAGATCGCCGAGCTGATCCAGGGGCGTTTCTCGCGCCAGGTGACGCCGGAGAACCTGCGGATCATCGGCGCCAAGACCGAGGGCTGGCCGGTGGCGCTGCAACTGGTCGGGGCCGCGCTGTCGCAGCGCGACGACGCCAACGCCTTCGTCTCCGAGCTGTCCGGCTGCGACAGCGACGTCGCGGACTTCCTGAGTCGCGAAGTCCTCGCGCGGCATCCGGCCGAGCTGGTCGAATTCCTGATCCAGGTCTCGCCGCTGGTGCGCATCTCCGACGATCTGTGCACGGCGATCACCGGGCTGCGGCATTCGTCGCAGCTGCTGCACCAGGCGGTACGGTCGCATCTGCTGTTGTTCCCGACCGACCGCAACGGCACCTGGTTCCGGTTCCATCCGCTGTTCCGGGATTTCCTGATCGGGCAGATGCCGCGCTATCCGCAGATCCATCGCGAGGAGATCCTGCGCGCGGCGGTGGGCTGGTGCGAGAAGAACGGCTACCCCGCCGACGCGATCAACTATGCGCTGGAGCTGAGCGACGCCCGGACCGCGATCCGCCTGATCACGCAGTACGCCGAACGCTTCGTCTACGAGCGCGGCGAACATGCCCAGTTCCTGAAATGGATGGACACGGTTGGGGGCTGGGAGGTGCACGGCAGCTTCGATCTCGCCTACTGGCACGCATGGGCGCTGATCATCTCGCACCGGATCTACGAGGCGAGCCATGTCCTGCGCTACCTGGAACGCTCCTGCGCCGCGGCGGCGGACGCGGCAGGCGACCGCCATGCCCGCGCGCGGGTCGAGATCATCCGCGTGCTGGTCATGTTGTTCAGCGACCGCCTCGGCGACTGCGTCAACGCCGCCTCGGAATGGCTGGACACCTACACCGACTCCGACCCGTTCGACGTCTGCTCGATGGCGACGACGCTGGCCGAGGCGTCCTGCGCGACCGGCGAGTTCGCGGTCGGCCGCAGCGCGCTGCAGACCGCGCAGCTCGCGGCCGAGTCCGCGCGCAGCCCCTACGCGACGTCCTGGGTCGGCGCCGTGGACGGGCACCTGGCAATGGCGGTCGGCGATTTCCCGCGGGCCCGGCGGCTGCTGACCAAGCGCTTCGAGTCGGTCAGCGCCGAACTCGGCTATTCGTCCAGCGCGCTGTCGACGACCAGCCTGCTGCTGGCGGGAACCTGCTACGAGCTGGGCGATCTGGTCGATGCCGCCCGCTATCTCAAGTTCGGCCTGTCCCACATCAAGGACCACGGGCTGGTCGAGAGCGCGGCCGCCGGCTTCCGGGTGCTGATCCGGACCAAGGAGCGGGTCGACGGTTTCGACGCGGCGCTGGAGGCCTGTTACGACTGCGAGCAGTGGGCCAACGCCTACGGTCCGCGGCTGACGCTGATGCTGCTCTACGAATACTGCTGCCTCGCGCTGCGTCACGGCCAGACCGACAAGGCGTACGAGGCGGCTGGTTTCGAGGGCGGGCGTTTCGTCAGTGCCGCGCTCTCGCGCAACGAAAGCGCCGAGGGCGTGTACGGGCTGGTGGCCGCGATCATCAGGATCCGGGTGCTGATGGCGGCGGGGCGTGCCGAGGCCGCGGCCGAACTGATCGCGCCATGGCTGGCGGTGGCGGCCGGGACCAACCGCAAGGCGTTCAAGGTCGAGTTGCTGATCCTGCGCAGCCGTGTCGAGGCGCTGCGCGGGGAGGTGCAGCGTTCGCGCCGGACCCTGCTGGAGGCGCTGATGGAGGCGGCCCCGCTGGGAATGGTCCAGATATTCGCCGACGAAGGCGATCAGATCCGGGCGCTGCTGGAGGCGGCGATGCCGATGTTCGTGCAGAACCCGGATGCGAAGACCGCCTTCGTCAACGCGATCGGACGGCTGGTGTCGCAGGCCGGGCAGGATGATCCCGATGCGGCGGACCGGGCGGTGCCGTACGAGCCGCTGAGCGATCGCGAAATCCAGATCCTGCAGCTGATCGACACGGGCCTGACCAACAAGGAAGTCGCGTCCCGGCTGTTGCTGTCGCTGCGGACGGTGAAGTGGTACCTCTACAACATCTACCCGAAGCTGGGCGTGAAGAACCGCACCGGCGCCGTCGCCAAGGCGCGCGCGCTGGGCCTGTTGTAGATGCGGTGCCGGCGGCAGTTCCGACCGCCGGCGTCCGGTTCAGTAGCGATGCATCCCGCCCATGAAGCCGCCGAGCAGGCTGGCGATGAGGCTGCCGATCAGCATCAGGATGACGATCGCCGGAATCGCGGCGATGGCCCACTTCACCATGAACACGACCATCGACAGGAACGGCATGCGGATATCGACGACGACCACCTGCTGACTGTTCTCGGTACTCATTGCGATTGCTCCCGGTGTTTCCGTTGTGCCGGCGTCGCGACGCCGGCCGGATGGCGACGTGCCCGCTGCGCTACTGCACGAGCCTGCACTTCATGACGGCGTCCTTGCCGGTGGCCTCGTTGACCAGATGCAGCTGGGATCGCGCCGCCGCGAGGCCCAGCTTCACCTCCTGCCAGACGAAGTAGTTGCTGCCGGCCTCGGCGTCGAGGACCAGCGTCGCGTCGACTTCGGTCTTCGACAGGATGACGTGCTGCCCCGGATCGAGCTGCTTGAGCACGTAGGTTTTCGCGGCGGTGTCACCGACCGCGACGTTGTCGATCAGCAGCGGCATCTTGATCGCGGCGCCGAACGACTCGTGGCGGTAAATGTACACGTTCGCCTTGCTCGGCGATGTGAGGAAGGTCTTGGCCGCCGCGTCGGATTGCGGCGACGCCATCGGGACCGACGCGCAGCCGGTGACGAACAGCGCGCCTGCGAGCAGGGCCAGTGTGATTGAACGCTTGAACATCGTTGCTTCCCTGTGGTGGTGTCGGTGCTGCGTGGATCGGACCGGGATTGGCGGCAACTCGTCCAGGTGAAGTTGCATGCGGGGCCTGTGGGCTACAGCATCCCCAACGGGACGGCGACCATGCAGGTGGTCTCGACCACGTACAGGGTGCCGTTGTCGACATGAAGCTCGAAGCGGGGGTTGTCCGGAAACGGCAATCCCTTGTCCTTGGCTTTGGCGGCGATGGTATCGATGTTGTCGATGACGGATTGCTGCATCTTGCGCAGGGTGTGCGCGCAGTGATCGGCTTGGGACACGACCTCCCGGCTCAGGCCGGACGCCGTGTAGCCGCCCCCGATCGGCGCGTAGACGACACCGTGTCCCAAGTCGATCATCGTGTTGACGTTGCATCTCTGCGGCGCGGTCGCATTCGGGTCGGTGCGCGACATCGACAAGCCGAGGATGCCACTGAGCCGATAGTGGCTGATGGATTGCGGCCAGTTGTCGTGAAGTTGCCCGATCAGATGCTGTCGTGAACAGGTTTCGACGGGCTGCACGCTGATGAAGTAGGCGTTGTTGTCGTCGAAGCGGGCGAACAGCACCGGGTCCGTGCGCGCGACGAAACCGTCGGGATCAAGCTCGGCGCCAAGATGGACGTGGTGAATGCCCCAGTCGTTCAGCAAGGCATCGTGGGACGACGGTATTCCAGGCGTTCGGTCGAGATGAGCTGACAGATCCTCGCCCGTCCGGATTTTGTGTTCGACCCGCTCCAGTCCGGGCAACAAGTCATCGGGGCAGGAGAAGGACTTCGCCTTGAGGGGGGTGCGGGGGAGGGGCTTGATCAGGCGTCTGGTCAGATCGAAGTACGCATGGACGACGGTCTCTGCGGATTGCATCTGCGAGGTGTCGCAGCCTTGCGCCATCAGCTCCGTGCTCAGGTGCGCGACCCAGTCCCGGTAGAGATCAATTTCCATCGGTGGGGCTCCGACGATCCTGGCTGCGGGGCGACACCGTGCACGAAGGTAGTGACCGATGGCGTGCGCCGGGTGGGCGTTTTGGCCAGGGAAACGGGGATGGCGTCGCGCAGTTGATCCCCGCCGTCATTGCGGCGTGCTGGTGACGCTCGAGCCCATTCGACACGTTCTGCATGGCGCCGCCCCTCCCCGTTTGTCACCACGACGGGACGGGTCGTGGATCCTGTTCAACTTTTCCAGTCAAACCTTGATTTTTCGTCGATTAAACACCCGGGCCGGCGAGGCGGCAAGCGATTCGATCGCGGCATGTCCCGGTAGTGGTCGGGCAGCCGGGAATGTACGTTCGGCCGGGCCGGTGCCGGATGGGGCGGGGATTGTCGCGCTCAGGGCGCCGCGACGGCCTCGGGTCGTTCAGCTGTGCCGCCGATCCGCGTCCAGGTGCTGGTCTCGCCGAGCGCGCGCAGGCCGCGGTAGCCGAACAGTTCGAGCCGGTCGCCGACCATGCGGATCTCGCAGATGCCGACCATGCCCTGGGTCCAGCCGGGGCGCAGGTCCATCACGCGGCCGTCGACCCAGCGGTCGCCGTCGGGTTTGAGGTCGCGGACGAAGGTCATGCCCTTGAGCGGCTGACCGGCGAGGTCGTCGGGGCAGCCCTTGCAGGCCGCGTCGATCTCGGCGCCCTGGGCGTCGACTGTTCTCAGGATGCGGCCGTAGAGCTGGCCGTCACGCAGGAACAGTTCGACGATCGAGGCGCGGCCGCTGTCGTCGCCGGCCGGTGCGTGCCAGGTGCCGAGTACGGCCAGCGCCTGCTCGCCGGGCGCCGCGGCCGGTGTGTCCGCCCGTGCATCGGCGCCCGCGCTCCCCAGCAGGCATGCGGCGAGCGCGACTGCCCACAGCGCGGCGGAGCGGGGTCTGGATCGGGGCAGGGGCAGGCGGGGAGGCATCAGTAGTAGCGGTAGGTCAGGTCGAATCCGAAGCTGCGCGGTTCGCCCCAGATCACGGCGCGGTCCGCGTGCGGCAGATTGTCGACGGCGGTCAGGGGATAGGCCTCGTCGAGCACGTTCTTGCTCCAGAGGGCGACGTCCAGCGTGCCGTCGTGACCGAGATGGATGTCGCTGGCGCCGATCCGGGCGTTGAGGATGCCATAGCCGTCGATGGCGGTGAGCCCGCGTTTTTCCTCGGTGATGACGAAGCCGGTCCGGTCGCCGACGTACTGGTAGGTCGTGTAGGCGCGCAGCGTGCCCCAGTCGGCGCGCAGGAAGGTCCAGTCCACCGAGGCGACGAAGGAGTGCGGCGGCGCGGCGATGAAAGGGTAGAGATGCGCGACGTTGTCGCCATTGATGTCGATCACCTCCTGGACTTCGGCGTCGAGGTAGGCGTACTGCAGCGCGAGGATCAGGTCCGGCAGCGCGACGAACGCGGACTCCAGCTCGATGCCGCGCATCCGTGCCTTGCCGGCATTGCGCGACTTGGTGTCCGAGATCGTGCCGGCGATCAGGAAGTTGGTCTGCATGTCGCGGTAGCGGCTCTCGAACAGCGAGGCGTTGAAGCGCAGGCGGCGGCCCATCCACTCGCTCTTGAGGCCGGCCTCGAGCGAGCGCACGCGTTCGGGCTTGAAGCCCTCGACGAAGCCGAAGCCGTATTCGACGCCGTCGGACGCCGGGCCGGACGCACCCGAAACCTGCGGGTCGCGCACGTTGAAGCCGCCGCTCTTGTACGCCGAGGCGTAGGACAGGTAGGTGGTGGCGTCGTCGGTGAGGTCGAACTGGATGTTCGCCGACGGCGACAGGTTGTCGTAGGTACTGGACGCATGGACGTTGTCGAAGACATCGTTGCCCTGCAGCAGCGCCGCCGGAATCTCGATGCCGAGCAGACCGATGCCCGCGGCCTGGCCTTCGAGGTACTGCGACTGCACGTAGTTCTTGGTGGCCTCGCGTTCGTCGCGCGACTGGCGCAGGCCGGCGGTGATGCGCAGGCGCCGGTCGAGGAAGTCCGGGTTCCAGGTCAGCTGGCCGAACGCCGCGTACGCGCGGTTGTGGATGCGGTAGTCGTAGTCCCAGAACGCGACGATGCGCGGCAGCGCCAGGTCGCGCACGAGGTCGTACAGCTCGGGCAGCGCCGAGAACAGGTTGGACGTCTGCACCGGATCGAGCTGGGCGCTGAAGACGTGGTGGATCGGGTGGCCGTTCTCGCCGCCGGTCTCGTCGAAATAGAACAGGCCGGTGATGAACGACAGCGAGTCGTCGAACAGGCTGCCGGAGAACTGGATCTCGTGCGACCACTGGCTCTGGAACACCTGCGGCACCACCAGCGGCGTCGGGCCACCGTAGGCCGCGGTCGCGGCCGGACCGCTGTAGACGTGGGTGTCGACGCGGTAACCGAGCGAGCCGGCGCCGCCGCCGAGATCGGCGTATTCGTCGTCTTCCAGTTCTCGGAACGCGCCGATGTACTTGAGCTCGGAATTGCCCAGCGGAGCGGACAGCGTCAGCGTGTGGCCCTGGATACGCGAGCCGGAGGCCTCCATCGGCGGCCCCGAGGCCTGCGACGCCATCGGCTGTGACGAGTACACCGACTGCTCCTGCGCGTACGGCTTGAACAGATCGGCCTGACCGTGCGAGGTGTACGACGGGATCACCGCCTGGAACTGGTAGTTGTAGTACTGCAGGTCGGTCCAGTCGTAGGCGTAGTCGGCGGTGAGCCAGTCGCTGGCGAACCAGCGCGCGTCGAAGCGCAGCGAGGTTTCGCGACGGTCGCCGAAGTCGCCACCGGCGCTGGTGTTCTCGACGTAACCGTCGCGGCGGCGCTGCAGCAGCGCGAGCTTGACCGCGAATTCATCATTGACCGGGACGTTGACCGAGGTCTTGGACGACAGCAGGTTGTAGGAATCGACGTTGAGGGACTGCGACAGCGAGAACGCCTCGGTCGACGGGCGGCGCGTGACCAGGTTGACCGCGCCGCCGGTGGTGTTGCGGCCGTAGAGGATGCCCTGCGGTCCGCGCAGGACCTCGATGCGTTCGAGGTCCGCCATGTCGAGCGCGAGGCCGACCGAGCGTGCGATGTAGACGCCATCGAGATAGATGCCGACGGCCGGGTCCTGCGTGACCTGGGCATCGGTGACGCCGACGCCGCGGATGGTGATGCGCAGCGTCGCGTTGTGGGTCGGGAAGGGCTCGACGACCATGCTCGGCACGTTGGCCGAGAGGTCCGCGAGGCCCTCGATCCCGCGCAGCTCGAGTTTCTCCTCGTTGAAGGCCTCGATCGAGATCGGCGTGTCCTGCACCGTCGACGCGCGGCGTTCGGCGGTGACGACGATCTCCTCCAGTCCGACCGTGGCCGGCGCCTTTTTCGCGGGCGGGGCGGTGGGAGCCTTCTCGGAAAGCTGCGCGACCGGGATCGTCGGCAGGGTCTCGGCCGCGGCGGCGGCCGCGGTCGGTGCGGGAGCGGGCGCCGGATCGGGCGGTGGTGGCGCGGCGTCCCCGGCGTCCCCCGCCGCCGACTCGGGCTGCGCCGCGACCGGCGCCGCGTCGGTGTCCGCGCCGAGGATGTCGTCGAACAGGAATTCGAGTCCGGTGTCGGCGTCCCCCGACGCCGGTGCCGTCGCGTCCGATTCGGCATGGCTGGCCGGCGCCGCCCCGATCATCAGAACGATGGCGATCAAGCTGTGGCGCATGGTCATGCTGGTCTCCCCCGCTGTCTGCACCCTGGATGTCGCACCGCCGGGGCGGTGCGATCGGTTTGCCGGGACGTTCGCGTGCGCGCCACGGTGTCCGCGTGCGCGTCGGCGTGGCGCGAGGGACGGCTGGCGATCCGCCGTTTCTGATGTGGCGGTATCGCGCAGTCGGTCCTACACCCTTCCCATCCCAGGCCCTCTCGGTTGCCTGCCGCGTAGCGTCACGCCGGATGCGGCGTGGGCGACGGGCGTCTCTGCCGGTGCGGCCCGATCCGCGCCATCGCGGATCTTGGCGTCTCGCCTTGTCCGCGGATCGGGTCATGCAGAGCATGCATGGGCAAAGCGTACGGTACGTTTCGTACGCCAAAAATCACTCGAACGGATGAGGGCAGGCGGCGGGTCAGCGCCGGCGGCGGGCGGCGCCGTCCCGGATCAGGCGGACCAGCCCCCGGGTCCAGTCTTCCGTGACCGGGTCGAGCAGGAAATACAGACGGATGGCGATGGCCCCCTGCAGGACGTCGATGACCAGCTCGACGTCGGTATCGGCCGCCAGCTCCCGCCGGGCGATGGCGCGTTCGATGATCTGGCGCAGCGGCGCGCGGCGGCGGTCGTTGACCTTGGCCAGCGCGGCGGCGAGCGTGGGGTTGTTGACGCACTCGGCCACCAGCGTCGGCAGCACGCCGCGCAGCGGCGACTCGTCCATGATGCGGGCGAACTGGCGGAACGACGACAGCAGCTCCGCCTCGAAGCTTTCGCCGGCTTCGGGCATGGCCACCGGCAGGCGCTCGAACAGCGCGAGGATCAGGTGTTCCTTGTTCTTCCAGCGCCGGTAGATGGTCGACTTGCTCGCACGCGCCGTGGCGGCAACGCGGTCGATCGTCAGCCCGGCGTAGCCGTCCTCCGCCAGGATCCGCAGCGTCGCGCTCAGGATCGCCTGCTCGGCGGCTAGGCTGCGCGGGCGCTGCGATCGGGCGGGGGTTGCGGTCATGCCGGGACGGGTCGGAACAGGGGCTTGACCGCCGATTCTATCGCGAGCGCGCGCCGGCCTTGCCGGAGTGGTGCTGCAGGGTCACTGCGTTGTCGCAGCGGCCCTCTGTCTCGTATTGGGCGATGTTGGCGAGCGTGGTCGCGACGATGTTGCCGAGCGCCTCGTGGGTGAAGAAGGCCTGGTGTGCGGTGATCAGCACGTTGGGGAAGGTCAGCAGGCGCGTGAAGACGTCGTCCTGGATCACGTGGTCGGACAGATCCTCGAAGAACAGGTCGCCTTCCTCCTCGTAGACATCGAGGCCGAGATGGCCGATGTGGCCGCTCTTGAGCGCCGCGGTGACCGCACGCGTGTCGACCAGCGCGCCGCGGCTGGTGTTGATCAGCATCGCGCCGCGCTTCATGCCGGCGATCGCCGCGGCGTCGATCAGGTGCCGGGTTTCCGGGGTCAGGGGGCAGTGCAGGGTGACGATGTCCGATTCGGCGAGCAGCTCCGGCAGCGTCCGGTACTCGGCGCCGAGCGCGACGCAGTCGGGATTCTCGGCGACGTCGTGCGCGAGCAGGCGCATGCCGAAGCCGTGGAGGATCCGGGCGACGACGGCGCCGATCTTGCCGGTGCCGACGATCCCCGCGGTCTTGCCGTGCAGGTCGAAGCCCATCAGCCCGCCGAGGGCGAAGTTGCCCTCACGCACGCGCTGATAGGCGCGGTGGATCTTGCGGTTGAGAGTCAGGATCAGCCCGACGGTGTGCTCCGCGACCGCGTGGGGGGAATAGGCCGGCACCCGCGCGACGGTCAGGCCGAGATCGGCGGCCGCGGCGATATCGACATGATTGAAGCCGGCCGAGCGCAGCGCGATCAGCTCGGTGCCGCCTTCGGCCAGGATCCGCAGCGTATCGGCGCCGAGATCGTCGTTGACGAACGCGCAGACCGCCCGGTAGCCCTGCGCGAGCGGCGCGGTCACCGGCGTCAGGTGCGGCTCCAGGTAGGCGAGTGCGGGGGGTTGTGGCGCAGTCCGCAGCGCGGTTTCGAACGCGGCGCGCTCGTAGGGTTTGGTGTTGAAGATGGCGGTCTTCATCGGGTGGGCAGCCAGTCGGTGCGGGAGGGGCGAAACGTTCGCAGCTGGCGGGCGCGCGGGCAGGGGCGCGGCCGCGCTGCGGCATGCCGGGTGACTCGCAAACATTGCGCCGTGGCGCCGGTGCCGGGGCTGAAGCCGTCGCATCGCGATCGCGGCGGATCGATGCGAGGGTGTGATTTTATATCTTCAAATATAACGGCTTTATATTGACATCGAACACTTCACCGAACCGGCGCGGACCGATCCCCTCCCGTCCGGGTGCCATGCAGCGACATGCCCGCCCGGGCCTGCGGTGATGGCGGCAGACCCGGGCGGGCAGGGGGCGACGCGGCGATGCCGCAGCGGCGTGGATCAGGCCCGCAGGCGCGGCTGGATGCTGCCGGTGGTGATCAGGCGGACCAGCTTCTCGTGCACGAACAGCGGCCCGATCAGCAGGAACACGAGGTCGTCGAAGAACGACGGTTTCGCACCTTCGATCTTGTGGCCGTAGATCTGCACGACCCAGGCCACCAGCCAAGCGGCCGCGCAGGGGATCAGCAGCGAAACGCCGGCCGACTGCAGGGCCAGGCAGGCCAGGCCGGCGCTGAGCATCCACAGCAGGCCGGTGACGAGGGTCGGCAGGCCGAGCATCGCGTAGTAGATCGCGATCGGCACCGCGACGACGGTGGCGAGGTTGAACCAGCCGTCGGAGTCGAAGCCGGCGATCGGGACCAGCCGGTCCAGCGGCACGCTCCACAGCAGGCCGGTGCTGGTGAAGAAGATGATCGGCACGCAGATCATGTGGATGATCTGGTTGGTGATCTGGGAATGGCTGGCGGCGTATTCCTGCATCAGGGCCTGGCGACTGCGCATGCTGTTCTCCTCGAAAAGGATCAGGGCTTCTGATCGAGGCGCCATTCTCGGGCCCGCTGCGTCGGGTGTCTGTCAATTCGCCGACAGTCGCCGGACGTGCGTCTACAGTCCCTGGGCGTCGAGCACCGCGCCGCCGCCGGTCGCCCGCACCTCGCGCCGCAGTGCCGGGATGTCGGTCAGGGTGATGCGCCCGCGCTGCAACTGCAGCCAGCCGCGGCTCTGGAACTGGCGCAGCTCCTTGTTCACGCTCTGGCGGGTCAGGCCGAGCATGCGGGCCAGTTCCTCCTGCGGCAGGCTCAGGTCGATCAGCACGCCGTCGTCGGCGGGGCGGGCGTAGGCCGCGGCGAGGTCGAGCAGGCGCAGGCCCACCCGTGCCGACACCGGCAGCGTCGTGCTTTCGATGTGGGTCAGCGCCATACGCAGCTTGTGTGACAGCACGCGGGCGAAGTCGCGATACCACTGCGGGTGTGCGTCTAGCAGCTCGAGCAGGCGCTGCCCCGGCACGATCAGGACTTCGGTCTCGCCGACGGCGACGGCGTCCCCCGGTCGCGGCAGCCGGTCGAACAGTGACATCTCGCCGAACCAGCTGCCCGGGCGGTACAGCCCGAGCAGGCCCTCGTAGCCGTCGGGGGTGATGCCGACGATGCGGATCAGGCCGGACACGACGCCGATCAGATCGGTTCCCGTCTCGCCGCGGCCGTACAGCTGCTCGCCGCTGGCCAGCATCCTGCGGTGTCCCAGCCCGGCCAGTGCCGCGCTGAGCTCGGGGCTGACGATGCTGCTCCAGTTCTCGCTCCACAGCGCCCGCGGCGCCGCGGCCGTCCCCGGATCAGGCGACATCGACAGCCGGCTTGGGATGGCGCCGGGGCCGCGGCAGCAGTTCGCCGCCGCAGTTCGGGCAGCTGCCTTCGAGCGGGTCCCGGGCGCAGTCGGCGCAGAACGTGCACTCGAACGAGCAGATCCGCGCGGCGTCGGAATCCCTCGGCAGTTCACGGCCGCAGCGTTCACAGGCGGTGCGCATCTCGAGCATCGAAGCGTCTCCTCAACAGTGGTTCCATGCGCGGCGGCTGGCCGCGCTTCATGCCCGGACAACATGCTGAAGCCGGACACGTCGCCACGCAACAGACGGCTGCGGGCGGTGAAGGCTTGTCCTATGCTCCGCCCATGACCGGATTGCGACGCAGCGTGCGCGGGGACCGGCTGCGGCGGACCGCGGCGGCTGCGCTGGCACTGGCGACGGTGCTGGCGAGCGGCTGCGCGAGCTACAGCACGATCCGCAACCGACCGCTCGCCGACGGCGCCGATCGCGCCGGATACGTCATCGCCACGCCGAGTGCCGACGATCCGCGTTCCGGCGATGTCACCCTGATCCTGGCGTTCTCCGGCGGCGGTGCCCGCGCCGCCGCGCTGGCCTACGGCGTGCTGCTGGAACTCAGGGATACGCCGGTCCGTCTGCAGGGGCGCTCCCGTCGCCTGCTCGACGAGGTGGACGTGATCACCTCGGTGTCCGGCGGCAGCTTCACCGCCGCGTATTTCGGCCTGTACGGCGACCGGACCTTCGAGACCTTCGAGCACGATTTCCTGCGCCGCAACGCCGCGGCCGAGATCCGCCATGCGCTGTTCAATCCGCTGTTCTGGTTCTCGCGCCGCAGTCGCAGCGAGCTGGTGGTCGACTACTACGAGCGCGCGGTCTTCAAGGGCGCGACCTTCGCCGATCTGCAGCGCGCGGCCGGTCCGCGCATCGTGATCAACGCCACCGACCTGGGCGGCGGCGTGCGGTTCTCGTTCACCCAGGAATACTTCGACCTGCTGTGCTCGGATCTGGCCAGCTTTCCCCTGGCGCGCGCGGTGACCGCGTCCTCGGCGGTGCCGGTCCTGTTCACGCCGGTCGTGGTCGAGAATTTCGACGGTTGCGGGACCGCGGGTTTCGAATGGCTGGACCGCATGCGCCGGCGCGTGGCCGGGTCGCCGGATCTGAGCGAGGTGATCCAGGGCCTGCGCAGCTATGCGGACAAGGATCGGCGTCGGTATATCCATCTGATCGACGGCGGGGTCACCGACAATCTCGGCCTGCGCGCGCTGTACGAGTACATCGAGGTCGGCGGCGGCATCGAGACCGTGCTCCAGCGCATGGAACGCAAACCGGCGCCGCGTTTCGCGATTATCTCGGTCAATGCCTCGACCCGGCCGGCGACGCAGATGGAGGCCAGCGCGCGGGCGCCGACGCTGGAGCAGACGATCGACGCGGTGACCGATGTGCAGTTGCATCGCTACAACGCTGCGACGCTGGAGCAGATGCAGGCCAGCATGCACCGCTGGTCGGAGGCGCTGTCGACGCCGTCGCTCACGGTCGAACCCTATTTCGTCCGCATCGACTTTTCCGGCATCCCGCAGACCCCCCGGCGGCGCTTCCTCAACCAGATCCCGACCAGCCTGTCGATCGAGGGCGATCATGTCGACGCGCTGATCCAGGCCGGCCGCGAACTGCTGCGCGACAACGCGGAGTTCCGGCGATTCGTTGCTGATCTCGGGCGCTGACTCCCGGCTCCCTGAGCCCGAAGACGTATCGCCTCAGTCCAGGATGCCTGCGTACATCTTCGCGGCCACCTCCGCCGCGGCTGTGTCATCGAGCCCGGTGCCGGTCAGATTCTCCCAGGTTCGAAGATCCAGGATCACCGAGGCGGCGGCATGCGCGCGGCGGCGACCCGCGGCATTCAATCCGCCTGGAACGAGGATGCGGCCGAGCTGGCGCATGATCGGAAACCAGCCGTTGTCGAGGATGTCCTGTAACGCCGGGAGCAGCGGTGCGTCGCGCAGGATCCTGCTCATCATCGGGTGTGCCTCCCGGAAGTACGGGTACAGGCGGCCGAGCACGCATCGGGTTCGCTGTTCCGGATCCCGGATTTTCGCGCAGTCCGAAAAGTCGGGCGGCGGGTGCTCGGCGGCCCAATGTGCGCTGCAGGCGCGAAAAAGATCGGCCTCGGTGGGGAAGTGCTTGTAGACCGTTACCCGTCCGACGCCCGCGCGCTCGGCGACCTCGCTGACGGTGGTGCCGGCGGGGCCGGCCGTTTCGTGCAGCTCGACGACCGCCTTGGTGATGCGCTGTCGTGTCAGCGCCTGCTGATCGGCTCTCGCCTTGAGGCGGTACGGACGTCGTCGGTTGTTGTTTTCAGTGGACATGCTGTATGCCGAATATTGACACGGCCCGAAGTCACCGTCTACGATCAGCCAATCGATAAACATTGTGTATATCGAAATCAAGAAACCATATCGCGATGCGGGTGCCGTTTTCCGGAACATGCCCTCAGCGATTGGGGATGATGGACATCGTTGACGTAAGGATGGAGATCGGTCGATGACGCAATTCCGAAACGGGGCAGGCGACACGCAGAGCCGGCGCCTGCTGCAGCTGGGGACCCTGCTGTTTGTGCTGGGGCTGTTGACCGGGTTCCTGTTGCCGGCGATGGCCAATCCGCGCATGGGCCTGTCGAGCCATCTCGAAGGCGTGCTCAACGGCCTGGTGCTGATCGTGCTCGGACTGCTGTGGACGCGGCTGGTGCTGGGCGCGGGCATGCGGCGGGCCGCGCTGGCGCTCGCGGTCTACGGTACCTACGTGAACTGGTTCGCGACCCTGCTGGCCGGTTTCTGGGGCGCCGGCGGCGCGATGATGCCGCTGGCCGCGCCGGGCCTGGCCGGCAGCGCCCTGCAGGAGGGGCTCATTGCGTTCGCGCTGATCTCGTTGTCGCTGTCGATGCTTGCGGTCGGGGCCATCGTGCTGTGGGGGCTGCGCGCCGACGCCGCGCCGCGCGTGGACGCGGAGCCGGCAGGCCGTAGCTGAACGCCCGGGCGGTGGCGCGGAGGTTTTCCGGCGTTACGGCGCCGAGGGGTTGCCGCCGTTCGCCGCGGGTCTGTACCCCACCATCTGCAGACGTGGCGGTGGGTGGGAAGGGCGATACGGTCTGAGTTTGCGCTGGACCGGTGGCGGCAGCAGGGGCGACCGGTCGTAATACCGTGCCTGGGTGTAGTGGGGCAGCGAAGTCGGTCCCACGCCCTCGGGGCTGTCCTGGGCATACGTGCGGATCTCGAACCAGACGACCCGATCGCCGTCCGACCGCATCGGATGGATCTCGCGGCGGTCGTAGATCACGCAGTCGGCGTCGGTCTCCAGGTTGCAGTCGTACTGGTCGGTGGCGTAGATCCAGGTCCGGATCGCGACCAGGGTGGTGGGCGATTCCAGCGTCCAGTGGATCTGGTCCTGGGGCCGGTTCCCGGTGCGCTGCAGGTAGCGGACGCCGTCGGGCCGTTCGTAATACGTGTCGTCCGAGTAGTAGCCGCCGTGATCGGCGGCGAAGTTCAGCGTGAAGCCCTGGACGGGGTCCTGCGGGTTGGTTTCGTCGCCGTATCCGAACTGGAAATAGGTTCCGGGCACGTCCTGTTCGGAGAACGTCCAGTCGCCGCTTTCGAAGAACAGGCCGAAGTCCGCGTACTGCTGCTGGCCCTGGCGGATCTCCGCCAGCCACAGCGTGGCCTCATCGGTGACCTGTGTCCTGAGCTTGCGGTAGGTGGCCTGGGCGCCATTGGCGAAGGCGATCTGCAACCGACCGGACGAGAAGGTCCATGCGAAGGCGTCGTTGAACAGCAGCCCGGTGCCGGTGCCGTTTGCGTCGAAGCTCAGCAGATTGGGCGCGACATGCAGCGACCTGTGATTGCTCGCATCGGTGTAGACCGGAACCGATGCGGTCCGGTCGGCGAATGCGACCGATGCCGCCGGTTCGAAGTCGTCGTCGGACAGGCGCGTGTAGACGACCATGTCGGCGCTGTAACGCACCGGCGAGCTTGGGCACTGCGAGGTTTCGCGGATGTCGCGGAAGACCACGACATGGCGCGGCCCCAGCGCGGCAATGCGGTAGCGGATGTATTCCCCGGTTGTCAGCAGATACAGGGACGCGCCGTAGTCTTCGCAGTCGACATACTCGCTGAATTCGAACGTATCCGGGTCCGCCGGTTCACTGACCAGATAGCCCGTCGCATCCAGGGACCAGCTCGTCGCGGAATGGAAGTGGTTGTCGTAGACCGATCCATTGCCGCCGCTCGCGAAGCTCAGCCCCAGCGGGGTGCTGAGCTGCGTGCTGACCTCGTAGGCGAGTTGCGGCACGTTCGCGACCAACAGCTGCGATGGCATGTCGGCCGGGGTGAACGTCCCGAATGCCGCCTGTTGCTGAACGACCGCCAGGCGGGCCGCGCTCCAGTCCTCCGCATGATTGAGCTTGAGGTCCTGGACATAGGCCTTGCGGCTGTCGGCGTCGCCGGCGAACGCGAAGGTGTCCGCGGTGTTCTGCGGAAGAGCGTAGGCCGGATTGTGGATGATCAGATCGAGCGCCGTCGCCACGTCGATGACGGCGTCGAAGTCGAGGCTGTAGCGCTCGCGGTCGAGCGTTTCGCCGTTGAGGGTGGACAGCGCGTCGCCGGCATCGATGATCGCGGCTTCGGCGGTGCTGATCGGCGTCGGTGCCAGGCGCATGTTCGCGGTGACATCGAGGATGCCGTCGGTGCCGGCCTGCGCCAGCAGCTCGGTCGCCGAACCGAGATAGCTCGCAAGCCTGACCGAAGGCGCGCCATCGGCGGTCGCGAAGACGCTGACGATCCGGCTGCGGTCCGCGGGGATGCCGGCCAGGTCGACCGAGAAGCGCCCGTCGCCGTCGGCCCGGGCTTGGGTGCGATAGTCGCCGATGCCGACGACCACCGTGGCATCGGCAAACGCCGGGTCGGCGATCGCGCCTTTGAGCACCAGTTCGGCGCCGGGGCCGTCGATGCCGGAGGTGCCGCCGCCGCAGGCCGACAGCAGCAGAACGGATGTGATCAGCGCGCCGCTGCGCACCAGGTTCGAAAGCCGCATGCATCCCTCCCAGGATCTGTGTGTCACCGCTTGCGGCGGCGACCGGTGTGCGGTGTGGCGGCGCGCCATCACGGTCGGCACCGCCGCGTCCGACAGTAGCCGAACCGGCGCGGCGCGTGAAGCGCCGCCGGGCGGACCGCTCCGCGCCATGCAGACGCGGTCCGCGTCTCAGGGCAGCAGGATCGTCGAGCCGGTGGTGCGGTGCGCTTCGAGGTCGCGGTGTGCCTGCGCCGCGTCGGCCAGCGGGTAGCGCTGGCGCACGTCGACCCTGACCTTGCCACCGGTCACGACCGCGAACAGATCCGCCGCCATCGCTTCGAGGTCGTCGCGCCGGGCGGTGTAGTCCATCAGCGACGGGCGGGTCACGTAGAGCGAGCCGCGGCTGGCCAGTTCGCCGAGCGAGAACGGCGGCACCGGCCCAGAGGCGTTGCCGAAGGACACCATCATTCCCAGCGGCGCCAGGCAGTCGAGTGAGCCGATGAAGGTATCCCTGCCGACGCCGTCGTAGACCACCGCGACGCCGTGGCCGCCGGTCAGCTCGCGGACCCGCTCGACGTAGTTCTCGGTTCTGTAGTTGATCGTGTGGCTGCAGCCGTGGGCGCGTGCGACGGCGGCCTTTTCGTCGGAGCCGACGGTGCCGATGACCTCGGCGCCGAGTGCCCGCGCCCACTGGCAGACGAACAGGCCGACCCCGCCGGCCGCGGCGTGGAACAGGATCGTCTGGCCGGGTTCGACGCGGAACGTGCGCCGCAGCAGGTACTGCGCGGTCAGACCCTGCAGCATCATCGCCGCGGCGGTCTCGAAGTCGATGCCGTCCGGCAGCTTGAGCAGGCGGTCGGCGGGGATCAGCCGCGTGTCAGCATAGGCGCCGATCGGTCCGCCGGCGTAGGCCACGCGGTCGCCGGGGCGCAGATGGTGGACGCCTTCGCCGACCTCGACGACGGTGCCGGCGCCCTCGACGCCAAGGCCGCCCGGCAAGGGGCGCGGGTACAGGCCGTTGCGGTGATAGACGTCGATGTAGTTGAGCCCGCAGGCGGCCTGTTCGATCCGGGCCTCGCCCGGGCCCGGCGCGCCGACCGCGATGTCGGTCCATTCCATGACGTCGGGGCCGCCGACGTCGGCGATTCTGATGGCCTTGGCCATGTGCGGGTCTCCACTGTGCTGCGAGCCGGAGATGCTAGCGCGGCGACGGCAGGCTGAACATCGAGCGGCCGGTGCTGGTCTATGCTCGCGCGATGGATACCGACGCCCTGCGCGCATTCGTCGACCGCCATCCGCGCCTGTTCGTGCTGACCGGTGCGGGCTGCAGCACCGATTCGGGCATCCCCGACTACCGCGATGCGGACGGGGGCTGGAAGCGGACGCAGCCGGTCACCTACCAGGCCTTCGTCGGCGACGCGGCGGTGCGCCGCCGCTACTGGGCCCGCAGCCTGGTCGGCTGGTCGCTGCTGGGGCGGGCCCGCCCCAATGCGACGCATCTCGCGCTGGCCCGGCTGGAGCAGGCGGGCCGGATCGGGCAACTGGTCACGCAGAACGTCGACGGACTGCACCAGGCTGCCGGCAGTCGCGGCGTGATCGATCTGCACGGGCGGATCGACCAGGTGCTGTGCACCGCCTGCGGCCGGCGCACGTCGCGCGGCGATCTGCAGGCCGAGCTGCTGCGCCGCAATCCGGACTGGGCGCCGAGGGTGGCCGGCGTCGCGCCGGACGGGGACGCGGACCTGGAGGCGGCGGATTTTCCGGATTTCGACGTGGCGCCCTGCGCCGACTGCGGCGGCATGCTCAAACCCGACGTCGTGTTCTTCGGCGAGAACGTACCGCCGTCGAGAGTGGCGGCGGCGATGGATGCGTTGGCGGCCGCTTCCGCGATGCTGGTGGTGGGTTCCTCGCTGATGGTCTATTCCGGCTATCGCTTCGCCCTGACGGCGGCGCGACTCGGCAAGCCGATGGCCGCGGTGAACCTGGGGCGCACCCGTGCCGATCCTCTGCTGCAGCTCAAGGTGCGCCGACCTTGCGGTGAAGTCCTTGCGGCCTTGACCTCGCCGCGCTAGAGGCGGAGGCTGCGCGGCGGGCGGTGTGCCGCTTGGTGGAGGCAGCGGCGCGCGGCTTGCCCGGAAGCGAACAAGAACCGTGAGGAGATCCGGACGATGAAAATCCAGACCCTGCAGGATCGACCGGGGCTGCAGCGCCGCCGTGGGCGGCATCCGGGATGGCTGCTGGCATTTCTGTGCCTGTCCGCCCAGGCTGCCCCCGGCGATCCGCTCACCGCGCCAATCGCGGTTTCCGACGGGACCGCGGCGCCCTACCTGTATTCGGCGGTGGCCCGTGCCGGCGACGGCACTGCCGTGGTGGTGTACGACAGCGTGCTGGGTGTGCTGGCTCGCCGGTTCGACGCGGGCGGGGCTCCGCTAGGGGGTGACGTGCTCGTCAACCAGACGTCGGGCGCCCGCCTGCCCGACGTGGCCGCGAATGCCGCCGGTGATTTCATCGTGTCTTGGTCGCATCTGAGCGGCGACGATGCGCCGGCGATCCTGGCCCGGCGCTTCCACGCCGACGGCGTTGCCGCGGGGGGCGAGTTCGTCGTTGCGCCACCGCTGGAGACACCGCTGGGCGGGCAGTCCTGGGCGGTGTCGGCTGTTGCGGCCGACAACGACGGCGATTTCGCCGTGGTCTGGAACCAGGGTCGCTATCTCGCCTACGGCAGCCCATTCGTCTGCGAATCCGGGATCGGTATGTGCATCGATCTCGGCGCCTATACGGTGCAGTTACAGCGTTACGACGCCGCCGGCGCCGCGGTGGGCGGCGCGCGTGTGCTCATGCGCTCGGCCGATGCCGAGGTGCAGGCGCTGGGCGTCCCGCTGCTGGCTGGCAGTGAACCGGACAACGTCGACATCGCGATGGCGCCGAATGGGGCGTTCGTCGTGGTGTGGAACCGGCTCGGTTACGCGCTTGCGCCGCTCTCCGGAACCTATGCACAGACCTTCGACGCCGAGGGCCATGCCGGTCTGAGGCGAGTCGTCAGCCTGCAGCAGGGCAACCAGTCGTTTCCGGCGGTGGCTGTCGATGCCGGTGGCAGTTTCGTCGTCGCGTACCGCCGCGAGTCGCGCCGGCTCAACGACTATTCGAACGGTGTCTACGCACGCCTGTTTCCGCGGGCCGGCATCGGTGGGGGCGAGTTCAGGATCGACGACGGGACCGAGAGTGATGTGATGCAGCCGGCGGTGGCGATGGACGCGGCGGGCGATTTCGTTGTGGCGTGGATGTCGCTGCAGCCGCTGCAGCAGCGCCAGATCAGGGCGCAGCGCTACGCCACCGGCGGCCATGCGCTCGGGGGCAACTTCCGCGTTAACGTTCCCGTGCCCCTGGTCAGCGCCCAACGGGCGGCGGTGGCGATGGATGCGGGCGGTGACTTCGTCGTCACCTGGGCGGAAGACTCCGCGGTGATCGAGGCGCGTTTCTACGACGGCCCCTGAAGCCTGCGTCGTACATGCCGGTCTGCAGAGCCTGGAAAGGGCGTGCCGGAACGGTTCCGGAACACCCTTTTTGCGCTTTCCCGTTCTGCGTCCGGGGTTCCGCTCAAGCCTCGGAACCGGCGGGAAAAAATGCCGATCCATAGAGAAATTTGGGCTCGGCATCTTATGTGTCAATAGTATTACAAACTTCATCGAACTGAAGTCGAAGCGAAAAATCCCGCCACTAGCGTTGCGTCCCGGAATTCGAGCGGACGCAGCGCCGGTCGTGGACGGCACCGAACAGGGCTTCGGTGACCGGTCCCGATGATCGCTGCGCCCGCGCTCCACAGGGCAGTGATTCATCGATCATCGGGGATTAATTGTGAGATCTACGCAGAAGAGCCGCCGCTACCGCGGCATGGTGGGTGCGCTGGCGATCGCCGGCGCTGTCGTCGCCGACCCGGCGCTGGCGCAGGACGCCGACGCACAGGCCGCGACGCGCGAGGCGCCGGCCAAGGACAAGGTCGAGCTGGTCGAGGTCGTCGGCCGTCAGACCGAGGGTGAGCTGGCGGTCGACCTGGGCCAGTACGGCAACAAGGTTCAGATCATCGACTCGGCGCAGATCGAGGCCGGCGGTTTCACCAACATCGCCGAGGCGGTGCAGGGCCTGGTCCGCGGCGCCAACATCGGCTATTCGCCGGACGAGGGCGAATACACGCTGCGCCTCGACGGCGGCGGCGACCGCGACACCCTGGTGCTGCTCGACGGCATTCCGCTGTTCGACCGCGGTCCGGCGCTGGAGACAATCTGGGGCGCGACCATCGTCGACGTGCACATGATCGAGCGGATCGAGGTCTACCGCGGCGGCCAGAGCCTGTACTTCGGCAGCAACGGCGGCATCGGCGTGATCAACCTGATCACCAAGCAGCCGGACGGCAGCGAGAAGGGCGATTTCGGCGTCAGCTACGGCGACTTCAACACCCGCGAGCTGTGGGGCAACGTCTCGTTCCCGATCGGCGCCAGCGGCCATCACAGCCTGATGCTGTACGGCAGCTCCAAGTCCACCGACAGCCCGCGCATCTTCAATCCGGCGGACTTTGTTGACAACATCGCCCGCGCCGGTGCGATCCACGAGTATCCGCTCAACCGCAACAACCTGGGCCTGAAGTACCTGTGGGCGATCGACGACACGTCGGAGCTGCGGATCAACGCGCAGTACGCGCAGATCGAGTTCCGCGACGCGTTCCCGCATACCACCGTATACGCGCCGAACACCACGCAGTATCCGATGGTCGACGCCAGCTTCCGCAAGAGCTGGTCCGACAGCTGGGAGACCGAGGCCGAGGTCTATTACACCAATCCGCAGCTGTTCAACACCGAGCTGTATCCGGTGGTCTGCGAGATCGAGGCCGGTTGCGTCGATGCCAACGATCCGGGCAACACCGTGCCCTACGGCCAGTGGACCGGTGCGGTCGAGCCGTATCGCAACCAGGGCTTCGAGGACATCAAGGGCGGTTACGAGGAGCTGACCGCGTCGGTGCGCAACCGGATCTACTTCGGCAACGCGCTGCAGATGGTCCTCGGCATGCAGTCGGTGAACTACCGCAACGATTCGGATCCGGTGTTCCCGATCGACAACGACGTCGCCTCGATCAACGGCGTCTACGTCGACCTGCGCCCGACGCTGCCGTTCAGTCCGTCGACCTCGATCTCGCTGGCCGGCCGCATCGACTTCTCGGATTCCTTCGATTCGAAGACGATCTACAAGTTCGGCGTGCGCCAGCCGTTCGCCGGCAGCTTCTACGCCCGCGTCAACGGCGGTACCTCGTACAGCCTGCCGCGGACCAACGAGCTGTACGCGAACACCGAGACCTTCGTCGGCAATCCGAATCTGGAGCCGGAGGAGACCGAGACCTACAACTACGGCATCGGCTTCGACGGCGACGTCGGCGGCCGTCGTCTGCAGGCGGAGATTGGCGGCTTCCGGACCGACATCACCGATCGCATCCGCAACACCACCGCGCTGGAGCCGAACACCCCGTACAACGATCCGGCGGTCACGGAGATCCGTGGCATCACCGCCGACATCGAGTACGCGATCAACGACAACTGGTCGGGCTCGCTGAGCTACACCCAGGTCGACGCCACGCCGGAGAACAGCGATCTGCAGATCGACCAGCAGGCCGAGTACTTCCTGATCGGCAATCTGACCTATCGCTCCTCGGACGACCGCTATCACTTCAACCTGCTGCCGCGCCTGCAGGGACCGGAGTGGGCGTCGGGTGGTGGTCTGCGCTTCAACTACGGTGACTACTTCCTGCTCAACGCGACGATGGGCTACTGGGCCGGCGAGGATCGCCAGCACCGCTTCCAGCTCCGCGTCGTCAACGTGCTCGACGAGGACTACGCGGAACGCGGCGGCATCGGCGACCAGCGTTACGGCGAGGCCTACATCACCGGCCAGATCACGCGCGACGATCCGGAGTACCGCTTCCCGTACGTGTTCGAGGGCAAGCCGCGTTCGTTCTTCGTGCAGTACTCGTACCGCTACTGATCGCGGACCGGCAACGGACCCGAGAACGACGCAGATGACGTCTTCATGGAAAACCCGCCTGGGCGGCCTGCTGCTGATCTTCAGCAGCATGGCCGCCTCCGGGCACGGCGGACACGCCGGACCCGGCGAGGGCACGCCCCCGAAACAGCCGTATTTCAAGGGCATCCGCGGCGACTACCGCGCCGACGAAGCCCGCTGGTGGAAGGGCAATACCCACACGCACACCTGGTGGAGCGACGGCGACAGCCCGCCGGAGACCGCCGCGGCCTGGTACCGCGAGCATGGCTACCAGTTCCTGGTGCTCAGCGACCACAACCGCATGCAGGCCGGTGCGATCGCCCGCGGCAATCTCGCGCTGCACTACTCGCAGTGGTACCCGATCGAGGACGAGGCGCGGGCCGCGGCACTGGCGATCTACCGCGAGCACTTCGGTCCGGACTGGGTCGAGGAACGGGTGGTCGACGGCGTGACCCAGGTCCGGCTCAAGGCCCTGGACGAGTTCCGCGGCCTGTTCGAGGCGCCGGGCGAATTCACCTTCGTGCCCGGCGAGGAGATCACCGACCGTTTCGAGTCGCATCCGATCCACGTCAACGCGGTCAACATCCAGGATCCGATCGCGCCGCGCGGCGGCGAGACGCCGACGGCGATCATCCAGAACACCCTCAATGCCGTGCTCGACCACGGGCTGCGCAGCGGCCGCGAGGTACTGGCACATCTGAACCATCCGAACTTCCGCTATGCGCTGACCGTAGAGGACCTGGTGCCGCTGCGCTACCGGACCGGCGAAGGCTTCTTCGAGCTGTACAACGGCCATCACGGGGTCGAGAACTACGGCGACGGCGAGCATCCCGGGATCGAGCGGATGTGGGACATCCTGCTGGCCAAGCGCATCGCCGAGGGCGACGGCACGATTCCCTACGGCATCGCCAACGACGACGCCCACCGCTTCACGACCTGGCGCGTCGGCAAGGATTCCAACCCCGGCCGCGGCTGGGTCATGGTGCGGGCGCGCCGCCTGACGCCGGACTCGATCGTCGCGGCGATGAAGCGGGGCGACTTCTACGCCAGTACCGGCGTCACCCTCGGCCGCCTCGAGCGTCGCGGCGACACCCTGGCGCTGGCGGTCGATCCGGAGCCCGGCGTCGATTACACGATCGAGTTCATCGGGACGCGGCGCGGCGCGGAGCTGGGTGCGCATCCGCGCGAGCCGGCGCCGGACGGACGCGCGTCGCAGCGCTATGACGACGCCATCGGCGTCGTGCTCAAGACCGTGCGCGGCACCGAGGCGCGCTACGTCGCGCGCGGCGACGAGCTGTACGTGCGGGCGCGGGTGACTTCGACGCAGCCGCATCCGAACCCGTTCCGGGCCGGCGACGTCACGATGGCGTGGACCCAGCCGCTGGTGGTCGCCGCGCCGCAGGGGCGGACGCCCTGACGGCGGCCGGTGTTCAGGCGATGACCGGATCGGATTCGGCGGCTGCCTCCGCCAGGCCGGCGCGGACGGCGTCGAGCTGGTCGATGAAGGCGGCGACGAGGCGCGACTTGAGGCGCTCGCGCAGGCAGATCACATGCGCGTAGCTGTGCACGTTCAGATCGCTGATCGGCAGCTGCCGCAGGCGCGGGTCGGGAACGTAGGCGATGTCGGAGACCACGCCGAGGCCGAGTCCGCAGGCGACCGCCTCGCGGATCGACTCGCGGCTGCCGATCTCCATCGTCGTGCGTACGCGCACGCCGGCTTCGGCGAGGGCCTGCTCGAACACCTTGCGGGTGGTCGAACCGTTCTCGCGCACGACCATCTCGACGCCGTCGAGGTCGGCCAGGGTCAGCGCGGTGCGCTGCGCCAGCGGATGGTTCCGGGGTGCGAACACGACCAGGCGCTGGCGGCGGAACGGAATGCTGTGGACGCGCTCGTCGCGGACATCGTGCACGAGCACGCCGACGTCGGCCTGATAGTTCAGGACGCGCTCGACGATCTGCGAGGAATCGCCGACCGACAGCGTCACGAAGATGCGGGGATAGGCCTTGCGGAAGGTCGCGAGCATGCGCATCACGTTGTACGGGCCGACCGCGCTGATGCGCAGATGCCCGCGCTGCACGCCCTGGGCGTCGGTCATCAGCTCGCGCGCCTCCTCCTCCAGCTCGAACAGGCGATTGGTCAGCACCAGGATCGATTCGCCGAATTCGGTCAGCACCAGGCGACGGCCGACCTGCGCGAACAGCTGCACGCCATAGCGCGTCTCCAGCGCGCCGATGTGCGCCGAAACCGTCGGCTGGCTCACGCCCATCGCCTGCGCCGCGGCGGTCGTGCCGCCGCAGCGGGCGGTGTAGTGGAAGGCGCGCAGCCCGGTCAGAAAGCGCATCGGGAATCCATAGAGAAAACCAACAGGCCGGGCAGTTGAGCAGAGCAATCTTGCATGCCGATGAAGCGGCACAGAACAACAAAGGCACCACGTGAAGGTTCAATCCGAATTGCGGTATCGCTGCATCGTCTTCGATCTCGACGGCACGCTGCTGGACACCCGCCCCGCGATGCTCGCGGCGATCAACGCCCAGCTCGCGAAGCTGTCGCGGCCGCCGGTCGGCGCCGCGCAGCTCGAACACGCGACCCATCAGGGTCTGCCGGCGATGTGGCTGCGCGCGCTCGACGAGACCGGCCGCCTGCCGCCGCCGGAGCAGATCGCCGCGACCCAGGCCGAACTGCGGCAGCGCTACCTGCGCGCCGCGGCGCAGGGGGTGATGCCGTTCCCGGGGGCGCTGGCATTGCTCGACGCGCTGCGCGAGCGCGGCGTGTGGATGGCGATCTGCAGCAACCAGAACCAGGACAGCGTCGCGCAACTGCTCGATCTGTTCGACCTGCGCCGCTATTTCCGCGAGGTCGTCGGTGGCGACACCTTCGTCGAGCGCAAGCCCGATCCGATGGCGCTGCGCTGGCTGATGCTGTGCGCGCGCAGCGCGCCGGAAACGACGCTGATGGTCGGCGACAGCGCGCTGGACGGCGAGTGCGCAGAACGCGCCGGCGCCGAGGTGGTGCTGATGGGGCATGGCTACGGCGGACCGGAGCTGTCGTCCCGGTTCGCCATGCTGCCGGGCTTTGCGGAGCTGCATCGCCAACTGTTCGGCGCGCCGCCGTGCTGAGCGTCCGCCCATCCATAGAGAAAACCGATGCAGAGATCGGAAAAACGCGGCGTTTCTTCACTGCCATGCAACACCCCGCCGCTAGGCTGACCGCCCCGATTCGCAGGACAGGAGTCTGAACATGCCGCTCGCCCCCAACCATGCCGCCGCGTGGATCCGTCGCGGCTGCCGCGCCGTCGCCGCGATGCTGATGGCGCTGACGGCAACGGCCGCGGTGGCCGACTCGGGCGGCGGTGCCGGTACCGCGGCGCATCCGCTGCGGGTCATGTTGATTCCGGCCGACGGCGGCACCGCCAGCGGCACCAGGGCCGACTTCGCCCCGCTGTTCAACGCGGTCAGCCGCAGCACCGGTCTGCACTTCGACCTGCGCGTCGGACAGAGCTACTCGGCGGTGATCGAGGCGATGAAGAGCGGGCTGATCGATATCGCCTGGTTCGGTCCGGTGTCCTACGTGCAGGCGCGCGCGGCCGGTGCCGCCGAGCTGCTCGCGGTGTCGGTGGTCCACGGCGAGTCGGTGTACTACGCGGGCATCTTCGTGCCCAGCGACGCGCCGATCCGAACGGTCGCCGACCTCAAGGGCAAGCGCGTCGCTTTCGGCGACATCAACTCCAGTTCCAGCTTTGCCTACCAGGTGGCGATGATGCTCGACGCCGGCCTCGATCCGTCGCGTGATCTGGCGTCGATCCGCATGACCGGCAGCCACGCCGCGAGCCTGTCGGCGCTGGCGGAGGGCATGGTCGACGCGGCCTGTCTGAGCTTCGAGTCCTACATGCGCGCGGTCAATCGCGGGGCGATCGATCCGCAGCGCTTCCGCGTGCTCGCGCGCAGCGCGCCGATTCCGAATCCGCCGATGGCGCTGCATCCGGCGCTCGCGCCGGACCTCAAGGCCACGCTGCGCACGGCCTTCGCCAGGGTCAACGAGGATCCCACGATCACGCCGGACATGATTCGCGGTTACGGCGGCAAGCGCGTGGACCGCTACGACGCCGCATTCCCGGAATCGGCGTTCGACCAGCCGGCACAGACCCTGGCGCGGATCGGCGACGAGCTGCGCGCGGCGATCCTGCGCAAGGCCGCCGCGCCGTGAGCGATGCCGAGGCGATGCTGCGCCTGCACGGTGTCGGCGTGCGCTACGCCGACGGCACCGTCGCGCTGGACGCGGTCGACCTGAGCGTGCCGCGCGGCCAGTTCTGCGTGCTGCTGGGATCGTCCGGCGCCGGCAAGTCGACCCTGCTGCGCGCGGTCAACGGTCTGATCGTCCCGAGCTCGGGTGTGGTCGAACTCGACGGTCAGGCGCTGCGGCCCGGCGATCTGCGCACGCGCGGGCGCAAGATCGCGACGATCCACCAGGGCATCGATCTGGTGCCGCGGCTCAGCGTGCTCGACAACGTGCTGTGCGGCGACATCGCCGCGCTGCCGCTGTGGCGCGCACTGCTCGGCCGCTTCGGGCGCGCGCGCCAGCGTGCCGCGTGCATGCTGCTCGCCGAGGTCGGACTCGACGAGTCGCAGCTCTACCGCCGCGCCAGCGAGCTGTCCGGCGGCCAGCAGCAGCGCGTCGGCATCGCCCGCGCATTCATCAGCCGCCCGCCGCTGGTGCTGGCCGACGAGCCGGTTGCGAGCCTCGATCCGCGGATCAGCCGCGATATCCTCGCGCTGCTGCGCCGCTCCGCGCGGATGCACGGCGCGACGGTGCTGTGCAGCCTGCATCAGATCGAACTGGCACGCGAGTTCGCTGACCGCATCGTCGGCATGCGCGGCGGGCGCATCGTGCTGGACTGCGCGCCGCAGCAGCTCGACGATGCGCGCCTCGCGGCGCTGTATCAGCGTGGCACCAGCGACACCGCCGTCGCCGCGACGCCGGCTGCAGCGGCGATCGACATCGAAGGACTGCGGGCATGAGCGCCACCGACAGCGGCGTGGCCGCCGCGCGCCCGCCGCAGCAGTGGGCGCTGCGGCCGTGGCTGCGCACCCGCACCCTGCTGCTGCTCCTGCTGCTGGCGGCCCTGGCGCTGGTGTCGGCCCGGCGCACCGAGATCGACCGCATGTTCGCGCTCAGCGCCGAGGCGGTCGCCGTCGGCGTCGGCGGCGAGGGGCACTCGCAGGTGCTCGACGGACTGACGCGCATCGTCGGCCACCTGTGGCCGCTGCAGCTGTCGGAAACACGGCCGGTCTCCAGGATCGAGAACTTCGACCGCACGCAGCTGCCGTGGGGCAGCCGTCTGGAGGTCGAGCAGCGGCGCGAGCAACACCTGGATCCGGACACGCTGCAGATGGCGGAGACCACGGTCGAGCGCGAGGTGCTGGTCGAGCCCTACGGCTACCTGCTGCACGTGCTGTGGCTGATGGTCGAGACCCTGGAGATCGCGGTCTGGGGCACCCTCATCGCGATCGTGCTGGCCGCTCCACTCGCGGTGCTCGGCGCGCGCGGCTACAGCCCGAATCAGGCGGTCTACGCGCTGGCGCGCGGCATCAGCAGTCTGCTGCGCGCGATCCCCGATCTGGTCAGCGCGCTGTTCCTGGTGCTGGCCTTCGGCTTCGGCCCGATCGCCGGCGTGCTCGCGCTGGGGCTGCACACCGCCGGCTTCCTCGGCAAGTTCTTCGCCGAGGATGTCGAGAACGCGCCGCGCGGGCCGCAGGACGCGCTGCGCGCCGCCGGTTCCGGCCGGCTCGAACTGCTGCGCTATGCGGTCCTGCCGCAGGTCCTGCCGTCGTACATCGGCTACATCCAGTACATCCTCGAACGCAACATCCGCACCGCGACGGTCATCGGTATCGTCGGCGCCGGCGGCATCGGCCAGGAGCTCAAGGGCCGCTTCGAGATGTTCGATTTCCAGCACGTCGGCACGATCCTGGTCGTGATCTTCCTGACCGTGATCGCGCTCGAACTCATCACCGGACGGATGCGCGCACGCCTGATCTGACGCGGCCGCCCCCCCATCGGAGTCCAGACATGAACACGACCAACCGGCGCGACTTCCTGCGCCTGGCCGCCGGCGGCACCGCGCTGGCGCTGCTGCCGCCGAGCATCCGCCGCGCGCTCGCGGTACCCGCCGCGGTCGAGTCGCGCACGATCGAGGACGTCAAGCACGTGGTGATCCTGATGCAGGAGAACCGCTCGTTCGATCACTACTTCGGCACGCTGCGCGGCGTGCGCGGCTTCGGCGACCGGTTCCCGGTGCCGCTGGAGAGCGGCTACCCGGTATGGATGCAGTCGGACGGCACGCGTGAGATCCCGCCCTACCATCTCGACAGCGAAACCATGAACGCGCTGCTGGTGCCGGACACGCCGCATTCGTATTCGGACGCGCAGGCGGCCTGGAACCAGGGCAAGTTCGGTTTCTGGCCCAAGTACAAGACGCCGTACTCGATGGGGCATTACCGCCGCGACGACATTCCGTTCCAGTTCGCGCTGGCCGAGGCGTTCACGCTCTGCGACGCCTATCACTGCTCGATCACTTCCGGCACCGATCCCAACCGCATCGTGTTCTGGAGCGGCAGCAACTTCAGCCCCGAGCTGCGGGCGCGCGGCGTCAACAGCACCGACGCGGACTCCGAGCCGGACAACCTGCGCTGCTGGGTGACCGGGCAGATGCCGGAACCGGGCTATACCTACAAGGCCAATGCGCTGACCTGGCCGACGATTCCGGACGTGCTGCAGGATGCCGGGATCGGCTGGCGCATCTATCAGGATCCCAACGACAACTGGACCGGCGCGATGCACGGCGGTCTGGCGTTCCGGAGCTTCCGCGGCGCTGAGCCGGGTTCGGCGCTGTACGAGCAGGGGCTGTCGCACTGGTCGCTGGAAGACCTGCGGCGCCACGTCGTGGCCGGCACCTTGCCGCAGGTCAGCTGGATCCTGCCGAACCGCATGCAATCCGAGCATCCGGGGGCGCCGTCGAGCCCGCGCCAGGGCGGTCACTTCACCGCGCAGGTGCTCGACGCGCTGACCGCCAATCCGGAAGTGTGGAGCCGCACCGCGCTGTTCCTGACCTTCGACGAGAACGACGGTTTCTTCGATCACCTGCCGCCGCCGGCGGTGCCGTCGTACAACGCCGACGGCAGCCTCGCCGGCGGGGCGACACTGGATCTGGCCGGGCACTATTTCGACGACCGCGAGCGCAAGCATCTGCGCGACGACGATACGGTCAGCGGCCGGGTGCGCCCGTGGGGGCTCGGCCCGCGCGTGCCGATGTACGTGATCTCGCCGTGGAGCCGCGGCGGCTGGGTCGATTCGGAAGTGGCCGACCACACCTCGGTCGGACGCTTCCTGGAGGCCCGTTTCGGTGTGCGCATCCCGGCGATCAGCCCGTGGCACCGCGCGGTCTGCGGCGACCTGACCCGGGCCTTCGATTTCGAGCATCCCAACGAGCGCGCGTTCCCGCGCCTGCCGGACATGCGCGACTTCGCCGCGGTCGAGCAGGCCCAGCGCAAGCTGCCGGACCCGGCGCCGCCGAAGGCCGCGCAGCCCCTGTTCCAGGAGCCGGGCAGCCGGCCCTCGCGCGCGCTCGGCTATGTGCTGGACGTCGACGCCCGCCGCGACGGCGAGCGGGTCGAGCTGAGCTTCGTCAACGCCGGCACCGTCGGCGCGGTGTTCCACGTCTACGACCGTCGCCGGCAGCAGGCGATCCCGCGGCGCTACACGGTCGAGGCCGGCAAGCGCATGGCGGATCACTGGCCGGCACCGGACGGCGCCGAGCTGTGGGTCCACGGTCCCAACGGCTTCGTGCGCCGCCTGCGTCTCGACGCCGCGGCCCCGGCGCTGGAGGTCCGTGCCAGGGCCGGCGCGCGCGGCGGGATCACCCTGGAGGCGCACAACCGCGGGGCGCATCGGCTGCGGTTGCAGGTTCGCGACGCCGCGTACGGCGGCGGGACGTGGACGCTGGAGGTGGCGGCGCAGTCACAGGCTTCGCGGCACTGGGCGCTGACCGACAGCGCGCAGTGGTACGACCTGATCGTCAGCGTCGACGGTTTCGAGCAGCGCTTCGCCGGTCGCGTCGAAACCGGCGAACCCGGCTTCAGCGATCCGGCGATGGGGGCGGCGCCGGCGGGTTGAGCCGGTTTTCAGCGCTGCGGCAGCAGCGCGCGCTCGATCACACCGGCGCCACCGAGCTGCCAGCAACGCGCCGCCGCCGGTTCGGCGAGGGTCAGCGCGCCGCCGTCGAGATAGCCGCCGGTGTCGAGGAACAGGCGGTTGCCGGTCCAGGCCCAGTCGCGCATCGGCGTGTGGCCGCTGAGCAGCAGCGACAGCTCCGGAACCCGGAGGACCTCGCCGCCGCGCGCGCGGCGCGCGCCGGCGCGGCTCCACAGCAGGGCGCCGCAGACCGACGGCGTGTCGGGCAGGGCGTCGCGTTCGGCCGAGAATGCGGCCGTTGCCAGCGTCGGCCAGGCGCGATCGTCCGGCGGATCGGCATGCACCACGCCGATCGGATCGGCATCGGGCTGCGCGATCTCGATCGTCAGCGGCAGCGCCGCGGCCCGTTCGACGAGGCGTGCCTGCGTGGCGGCGTCGACGGCGTCGAACCATTGCCCGCCGTTGTCGCGCCAGCGTGCGCGGACCGCCGGATCGCGGCCGCCGTTGGCGAGCATCGCCTCGTGATTGCCCATCACCGCGTGGAACCAGTCGGCGTCGGCTTGCGCCAGCAGCAGCTCGGCGCTGGCCGGGCCGCGGTCGACCAGGTCGCCGACGCTGAACAGGCGGTCGCGCCCGCGGTCGAATCCGGCCGCGTCCAGCAGCGTGTACAGGCGGTCGGCGTGACCGTGCACGTCGCCGACGAACAGGTCGCGACCGGTGCGGTTGGCGGGCAGCCGCAGCATCATCGCCGGGCTCAGCGCCGCCGCACTTCGGCGGGCGCCACCGCGGGCGCGGCGTTGCCCCAGCTGGCGCGGATGTAGCTCAGCACCGCGGCCAGCTCGGTGTCGTTGAGCCGGTGCGCGTAGGGCGGCATCCCGTAAGGGCGCGGGTTGCCCGCGGTGCTCGGCGCGAAGCCGCCGAACAGCACGCTCTGGATGGCGTTGTTCGGCGACGCCGCCGTGACCAGCGGGTTGCCGGCGAGTGCCGGGATCGCGAACGGCCGGCCCTGCCCGTCGTCGCCGTGGCAGTCGCGGCAGTGCGTCCGGTACAGCGTCGCGCCCCGCGCCAGGAACGGATCGTCGGGACTCACGGCCGCGCGGACCGGCGCCATGGTCGACGCCGTGCGTCGCGGCAGCCGGCGCAGGTAGTCGACCATCGCGGCGATGTCGTCGTCGCGGAGGTACTGCAGGCTGTGGAACACGACCTCGGCCATCGGCCCGCTGACCGCGCCGCGCGCCGAGACGCCGGTGCTGAGCAGGCTGCGCATCTGCGCGGCGTCGGCGTCGCTCATCGGCGCCTCTCGGGTCAGCGGCAGCGCGTCCCAGTTCAGGCTCGGAATCGGGCCGCCGTCGTAGTCGGCGCCCGCGCGCAGCCCGCCGAGCGGCCCGCGCGCGGTGTGACAGGCGTTGCAGTGGCCGAGGCCCTCGACCAGATAGGCGCCGCGCTCGCCGGCGGCGAGCGTGTCGAGGCCGCCGTCTCCGGCCTGCGCCGGAGCCGGATCGAAGTACAGCGCCCGCCACACCATCAGCGCCAGCTGCGTGTTGTACGGGAAGCGCAGCTCGGGTGGCGGGGTCGCCCGCCGCACCGGCGGCAGCGACTGCAGGTACGCGAAGATCGCGTCGGCGTCGCGGCGCGTGACCTGTGTGTAGTTCGGGTACGGGAAGGCCGGATACAGGCGGCGGCCATCGCGCGAGCGGCCGTGATGCAGCGCCCGATAGAAGTCCTGCTCGGTCCAGTCGCCGAGGCCGGTGGCCGGGTCGGGCGTCAGGTTGGTGCTGTAGATCGCACCGAACGGGGTGCCGATGCGGCGCCCGCCGGCGTATTCCGGACCGCCCTGCGCCGTGTGGCAGGCCACGCAGTTGCCGGCGCGGGCGAGGTAGCGGCCGGCCTCGATCCGCTCCGCCAGCGGCCGCGTGTGCACGGATGGCGGAATCCCGTCCTCCATCCAGTCCGGGAGCAGCAGCCAGCCGATCCCGGCGAGGAGCAGGACGGCGGCGACCAGGGTGGTGCGCAGCTGCTTCATCGCGCCGCCTCCGGGATCGAGCCGCAGGCCAGCGGCAGCGTCGTCGGCGCCACGGGCAGCCTTTCGGGGCGATGTTCGGCCGGCAGCGGCCGGCTCGCGATCCACGCGGTGACGGCACCGACCTCGGTGGCGTCGAGCTTGCGGGCGATCTGCAGCATGCAGTCCGGCGCCGCGGCATGGCGGACGCCGGTCTGCCACGCGCCAATCTGCGCCGCCAGATATTCCGGCGGCAGTCCGAGCAGGCCGGGAACGGCGGCGTCGCTGCCGTCGACGCTGAATCCGAGTAGCGACTCGCCGTGACAGGCGCCACAGGGCGGCAGCTCGCGCGCCGGATCGCCGTCGACGACCAGGCGCCGACCCTGTTCCAGCGTGGCGGCTGGCGCGCTGCCTGAGCGGGGCGTGGTCGCGGCGTCCTGGGGGGCGTAGTACGCGGCGATCTCGCGCAGGTAGGCGTCCGACAGCCAGGCCAGCATCGACGCCATGATCGCGTGCGGACGCCGGCCGTCGCGGAAGTGCGTCAGCTGCGCGTACAGGTACGCCGCGGGTTTGCCGGCGATCGACGGGTAGTAGTCCTCCGCGGCTGAGCGCCCGGCCTCGCCGTGGCAGGCGGCGCAGGCGGCGACGCGATCGTGCAGGTCATCCCGGTCTGCGGATACGGCATGCGCCTGCAGCGGCAGCCAGCAGGCCAGCATGGCCAGCGCGCGCAGCCAGCGGGAATGCGGTGAGGTCTGGAACATCTGCGGTCGGAGCGTGGGGGAAGGGGAACGGGGGAACAACATGGTGCGAGAAGCGGCCGCCGGATGCCATCCGCAGGCGGGGGGCGCAAAACGCATAACAGATTGTATCGGCTCGGGTGCATTCCGGATCTGTTATGCGTTTCGCGAACGCGCCTGCGGCTGTCCGCGGGATCGGCGCGGCGGCAGGCTGGTGTTGCCCACACCGATGAGGAACTGCCGATGCGCGATACCCGTGAAACCCCGCCCGCCACCGATCCGTCCCCGGCGCCGGGCGCGGTCGAGGTGCTCAAGAGCGTCGCCTGGTCCTTCTTCGGCGTGCAGGACGCCCGCACACGGACGCGCGATTTCACCCACGGCCGGCCGCTGCCGTTCGTCGTCGCGGGCTTCGCGATGACGGCGATGGTGGCGCTGCTGTTCTATGCCGCGGCGCAGCTGATGCTGCGTCTGTACGGCTGAGGCGTCAGCGCCCCGGTGCCGCGTCGATCTGCGCGGCCGCGAGCCGGCCCAGCGTCCGCAGGGCGCGGTTGATGCGGCGGTCGTCGGGGTGACCGTAGTTCAGGCGCAGGCAGTGCGAGAAGTCGTCGCGGGCCGAGAACAGCGCGCCCGGCGCGATGCTGATGCCCTTGTCGAGGGCGTCGCAATGCAGGCGCAGCGTGTCGACCGCGGGCGGCAGTTCGAGCCACAGGAAGTAGCCGCCCTGCGGCCGGGTGACGCGGGTGCCGTCCGGAAAGAAGTTGCGGACCGCCGCGATCGTCGCGTCGCGGTTGCCTTCCAGCGCCAGCCGCAGGCGCCGCAGATGGCGGTCGTAGCCACCACCGCCGAGGTAGTCGGCCAGCGCCAGCTGTGACGGCAGCGCCGCGGACAGCGTCGATCCGAGCTTGAGGCGGCGTACCGCGTCGCCGTATCGCCCCGGCGCCGCCCAGCCGATGCGGTAGCCGGGCGCCAGGCATTTGGAGAACGAGCCGCAGTGCAGAACCTGGCCGGCGCCGTCCCAGGCCTTGGCCGGGCGCGGCCGGGCATCACCGAAATACAGCTCGCCGTACACGTCGTCCTCGATCAGGGGCACGTGGTGACAAGCCAGCGTTTCGACCAGGCGCCGTTTGTGCGGGTCGGGCATCCGCGCGCCCAGCGGGTTCTGGAAGCTCGGCATCAGCCAGCATGCCGCCGGGCGCTGGCGCTGCAGCATCGCCGCCAGGGCGTCGACGTCGACGCCCTCGGCTGGATCGGTCGGGATCTCGATGGCGCGCAGACCCAGACGTTCGAGGGCCTGCAGGGCGACGTAGAACGTCGGCGATTCGATCAGCACCGCGTCGCCGGGGCGGGTGACCGCCTGCAGGCACAGATTCAGGGCCTCGATGGCGCCGTCGGTGATGACCAGATCGTCGGGGTCGATGTCGATGCCGTCAAGGCGGTAGCGCACCGCGATCAGACGGCGCAGCTCGCGGTTGCCCGGGGTCAGGTCGGTGACGGTGCGCCACGGGTCGCATGCGCGCGTCGCGCGATTCAGGGAGCGCTGCAGGCGCGCCAGCGGAAACAGCTGCGGGCTCGGGAACGCCGATCCGAGCGGAACGACGCGGGTCTTCTTGCTGGCCTCGAGCACCTGGTAGATCAGCTCGCTCTTGTCGACCGCCGTCGAGCGCCGTTGCGGGCGCGACGCCGCCGGTTGCGGCGGGCGCTCCTGCGCCGGCCTCGCCACGAAATAGCCCGACCGCATGCGGGCGACGATCAGACCCTGCGCCTCGAGCAGGTGATAGGCCTTGAGAACGGTCATCTCGCTGAGACCGCGGCGACGGCTGGCGGCGCGGACCGAGGCGATGCGCTCGCCCGGCTGCAGCGCGCCGCCGTGGATCGCCGCGGCGACCTCGTCGGCGTAGCGGCGGTACAGCGTCATGCCGGGCGGGCAGCGGCCGCCGGAGCGCGGTGGCGATGGGTCCGGTACTGCTCCCGCACCCACGCGCTGACGGGGTGGCTGGCGTAGGCGTCGACCAGCGCGCGGATCTCGGGATCGGGAATCGCCGGCCACGGCATCGGGTGCTCCGGTGGCATCACCAGCAGCGACAGCATCGCCGCGACGCTCAGATCGGCGCGGCTGAAGCGGTCGCCGACCAGATACGGCGACTCGCCGACCCGCGCGGACAGGCGCGTCATCGCCGCATCGAAGCGCTCGCGCGCGGCGGCGACCGCGGCGTCGGAGCCGACGTAGACCTCGTGGATCTTGCGCCGCAGGGCCGGGTACATCAGCGTGAACGCCAGCTGCCTGGCGCGCGGCAGCGGGTAGGTGAAGCAGTACCGGATGAAGTCCGGATAGGCCAGCAGGCGGTGATACAGGATGCTGCGCAGGGTGACGCCGATATCCCGTTCCATCTCGCGCTCCAGCGCCAGGCACTGCGCGCGGGCCTCGGGGTCCTCGGGCAGCAGCGCGGTTGCGGGATGCTGCCGTTCGAGGTGGTCGAGGATGCGGTCGGAGCCCTGGATCGCGTCGCCGCCGTCGATCAGCACCGGCACCGAGGTGCCGGGGCCGTAGCGGCGCACCGTGATCATATGGATGCCCGGCAGGATCGCGACCGGGGTATGGGCGACGCCGTGGTGGTCGAGTGCCCAGCGTGCCTTCTCGCAGAAATGCGAGTGCGGAAAGACGAGCAGGCGGGTCATGGCGGGGCGCGGTTCCGGATGGCGCGTCGGGCGCCGACGCGGCGTTACGATACCGGAGCGCGGCGATCGGGGCGCTCCGGCCCGGCGCCGGCGGCGGCTCACCCGTTTGAATCAGGCGGCTTTTCGGGGCGGGCAGCTAAGGTTGCCGGGCCCGGTTCCGGAGCGGCACGGCCGTGCCGCGTCCTTCGGGGATCTCCATTTCTTTCAGGCCCTACATCCGATGAGCACACCGACCGACACCGCGCCCAAACCGACGCGCATCGCGCCGATCGTCACGCCCGACGCCAAGTCGTTCTGGGCAGCCGCCGACGAGGAGCGGTTCGTCGGCCAGAAATGCGGCGACTGCGGCCGGTTCACGTTCCCGCCGCGTCCGATGTGCCCGCACTGCCACAGCCTCAAGCGCGAGGAAGTCGAACTGAGCGGCTACGGCACGGTGCATTCGTGGACGGTGCCGCGCCATCCGCATCCGTTCGGGTTCAGGGAAGCGCCGGTCGTGGCGGTGATCCAGCTCGACGAGGGCATCCGCATGGTGTCCAACGTCGTCGGCGTCGCGCCGGAGGACATGAAGATGGACATGGCGGTCGAGGTCGGCTTCGAGCCGACGATGAACAATCACAAGGTGCCGGTGTTCAAGCCGCGCGCGCAGTAAGGGGAACAGCATGACACGCACCTTCACCGAAGCCGCGATCGCGGGTATCGGCGCCACCGAGTTTTCCAAGGAATCCGGCCGCAGCGAGCTGCAGCTCGCCGCCGAATGTTCGCTGGCCGCCTGCGAGGACGCGGGCGTCAACCCGCAGGACATCGACGGCATGATCACCTTCACGATCGACAACAGCGACGAGATCGGTCTCGCGCGCTGCCTCGGCGTGAAGGATCTGGCGTACACCACGCGCATCCCGGGCGGCGGCGCCGCGGCGGCGGCGACGATCTACCAGGCGATGGCGCTGGTCAACGCCGGGCTGTGCAAGAACGTGCTGATCTGGCGCGCGATGAACGAGCGTTCGCAGTACCGCTTCGGGCAGAACCCGAACAACATGCAGGGCTATACCGGCGGTCACGGCACCGGTTCGCTGCTGTGGTGCATTCCGTATGGCGCGATGACGCCGGCGAGCTGGGGCGCGCTGCAGGGCGCGCGCTACATGCACACCTACGGCATCAGCAACCGCGACCTCGGTCATGTTTCCGTGCAGCAGCGCGCCTATGCCGCAACCAATCCCAAGGCCTGGTTCTACGAGCGCCCGATCACCCTGGAGGATCACCAGAACTCGAAGTGGATCCAGGAGCCGTGGCTGCGCCTGCTCGACTGCTGCCAGGAATCCGATGGCGGCGTCGCGATCCTGGTCACCAGCCTCGAGCGTGCGCGTGACCTGAAGCAGCCGCCGGTGAAGATCGCCGGCGCCTGCCAGTCGATTCCGTACAACGTCGAGGTGATCTCCAACTACTACCACGACGATCTGACGGTGATGCCCGAGGCCTGGGGTACGGCCAAGCGCCTGTATGCGCAGACCGGTTTCAAGCCGACCGACATGCAGGCGGCGATGATCTATGACGCGTTCACGCCGCAGGTGCTGATGCAGCTCGAAGCCTTCGGTTTCTGCGGCAAGGGCGAGGGCGCGGCCTTCGTCAAGAGCGGCGCGCTGGCGATCGACGGCCAGCTGCCGACCAACACCCACGGCGGTCTGGCCGGCGAGGCCTACATCCACGGCATGAACAGCATGGCCGAAGGCGTGCGTCAGGTCCGCGGCAGCTCGGTCAATCAGGTCAAGGACGTGACCAATGTGCTGGTCTCGTCCGGCATGGCTGGCGCGATTCTCAGCACCGCCTGATCCGCCCGCATGCGCAGTTTGCCGCTGATGCTCGACGTCGCCGTCGAGCTGCCGGGCGAAGCCTCGGCGCAGATGGCGGCGACCCTGTGGTTGCCGCAGGCTCCGGGCGCTGCGTCACGCATCTGGTGCTGCCTGCCCGGCGGCAACATGAACCGTGGCTATTACGACTTGCGTCCGCCCGAGGCGGCGGATGACGACAGCTACAGCTTCGCCGCGCAGATGACCGCGCGCGGCGATCTGGTCGCGGCGTTCGACTATCTGGGCATCGGCGGCAGCACGCGACCGGAGGACGGTTACGCGCTGACCCCGGATTTGCTGACCGCCGCCAATGCGCAAGCGGTCGGCGCGGTGCTCGCGCGGCTGCGCGGCGGTCACTGCGACGGGGTGCCGGCGCTGCCGGACCTGCGTGCGATCGGCCTCGGTCACTCGATGGGCGCGATGATGACGGTGCTGCTGCAGGCCGCCGCGAAGCCCTACGACGCGGTGGCGCTGCTGGGCTTTTCGACCCGCGGCCTGCCGGAGTATCTGAGTCCGAAGGTGCGCGAGCTGGCGCAGGATGTGCCGGCGGTGCGCGCGCAACTGGTCGGGCTGTGCAAGACGATGTTCCCGGTGCCGTATCCGGTGATCAAGTCCTCGGGCAACGGCGCCGAGCTGTACGGCAGCGCCAGGGCCGAGCCGGCCGGCGTCGCCGCCCTCAAGGCCGCGACCGAACATGTGCTGGCGGTGCCGGCGTTCCTGTCGATGCTGCCGGGCAACGTCGCGCCGGAGGCGGCGCAGATCGACGTGCCGCTGTTCCTGGGTCTGGGCGAGCGTGACATGGCCGGCCCCACGCACCAGATACCGGCGGCGTTCCCGGCCAGCCGCGACGTCACCCTGCAGATCCTGCCCGAGACCGGCCACAGCCACTTCCTGTTTCCGGCGCGCGAACAGCTGTTTGCCCGCCTCGATCACTGGATCGGGGGCGTCTGAACCCGGCGCACGCTGCGCGCGGCCTTGCTAGGCTTCGCGGTCTGTCAGCGTCGGAAAGTCACCATGGCCGCTACCTCCGTGCAGTACGAGTTGGATCAGGGCATCGCCGTCATCCGCATGGACGACGGCAAGCGCAATGCCCTGTCGCCGTCGATGTTCAAGGCGCTCAATGGCGCTCTGGACCGGGCCGAGCGCGACGGTGCCGTCGTCATCCTGACCGGCCGCGACGAGGTGTTCTCGGCCGGCTTCGATCTCAAGGTGATGAAGTCCGGCGGACTCAGCGCGCTGCGCATGCTGCATGCGGGGTACTCGATCACGGCGCGGGTGCTGAACCATCCGTATCCGGTCGTCGCCGCCTGCAACGGGCACGTCCTGGCCATGGGCGTGTTCCTGATGCTGTCGTCCGATTACATCGTCGGCAGCCGCGGCGACTTCAGGATCTCGGCCAATGAGGTCGCGCTGGGCCTGACCATGCCGCGGGTCGCGGCGGCGATGCTGCAGCACCGGCTGACCCCGGCAGCGTTCCAGCGCGCGGTGACGCTGTCCGAATATTTCCCGCCCGAGTCGGCGCTGCAGGCCGGCTTCTTCGACGAGCTGGTGGCGCCGGACGCGCTGATGTCCCGGGCCATGGCGTGTGCGCGCGAGTTCGCCAAGCTCGACATGACGGCGCATGCGGCCTCGAAGCAGCGCATCCGGGCGGCGCTGACCGGGCACATCCGCCGCAGCGTCGCGCTGGATGTGAAGGATGCCGCGATGATGGGCCTGCGCGGACGCCGTCCGCGCTAGGTCGGTTGAGGCGGCCACGAGAGAGCGCCCGATTCCGCGCGATCTCATGCAAGTGGACGGGGTTGCCGGACGGCGCCTCGCTTAAAGTCCGACCATACTTCCGGGACCGCGCGTACGCGGTTCCTCGAATGGCAGAACCTGGATTTTCTGGAGAACGATCGATGGCGATAACGGCCCTCAAGCCGGGAGCGCGCTTCAAGAGTGCGGTCAGCGATGCACAGGTCATGGTGATCAAGGCGCCCGCGGGCGAACACGAACTCAGCTGCGCCGGCGTGGCGATGCTGGCCGGCGCCGATACCGCGCCGGACGGCGTGCAGGCCGATGCCGCCGACAGCGGTGAGACGCTGATCGGCAAGCGTTACGTCAACGAGGACGAGTCGCTGGAGCTGCTGTGCACCAAGGGCGGCGCCGGCACGCTGGCGCTCGACGGCACGCCGCTCGAGATCAAGCAGGCCAAGCAGCTGCCGTCTTCGGACTGATGGGTCGGGGCGCGCCCCGGATACGAAGCCAAGCCAATGAACATTTCCACCATTCTCGACATGGCCGCCGAGGCCTTCGGCGAGCGCGTCGGCGTCGTCTGCGGTGAGACGCGCCTGAGCTACGCCGAGCTGCGGGCGACCGCCTATGCCGCGGCCGAGCGCATCAAGGCCAGCGGTGCGGCTTACGTGGTGCTGCTCGACGTCAGCAGCCCGGCGGCGTCGGTTGCGGTGTTCGCCGCCGCCTATGCCGGCGTGCCCTACGTGCCGATCAACTATCGCCTGACGGCGGACGAGATCAACGCGCTGGTCGAACGCGCGTCGCCGGCCTACCTGATCACCTCGGGCGAGCTGCGCGACAAGCTCGCGCCGCGCGACGACCTGACCGTCGTCGACCGTGCCGATTTCCTCGCCGCGCGCGCCGGCGACGACGCGGTGCCGCCGGAGGTGGGCGACGATCCGCGTGCGGTCGCGGTGCAGCTGTTCACCAGCGGCACCACCGGCAAGCCCAAGGCCGCGATCCTGCGCCACGAGAACCTGATGTCGTACATCGTCGGCACCGTCGAGTTCGCCGCCGCCGACGAGGACGACGCGATCCTGGTGACGGTGCCGCCGTATCACATCGCCGGCATCTCGTCGGTGCTGTCGTCGACCTACGCCTGCCGCCGCGTCGTGCAGATGCCGAACTTCGACGCCGCCGGCTGGCTCAGGCTGTGCCGCGACGAGAATGTCACCAACGCGTTCCTGGTGCCGACGATGCTCGCGCGCATCGTCGAGCATCTGGCGGCGACCGGGGAGACGCCGGAGCTGCCGCGCCTGCGGGCGCTGGCCTATGGCGGCGGCAAGATGCCGCTGTCGGTGATCCAGCAGGCGGTGCGCCTGTTCCCGAACGTCGACTTCACCAATGCCTACGGCCTGACCGAGACCAGCTCGACCATCGCCGTGCTCGGTCCGGACGACCACCGTGCGGCGCTGCAGAGCGACGATCCCTACGTGCAGAAGCGCCTGGCGTCGGTCGGCCGCGCCACCGGCGCGGTGGAGATCCAGATCCGCGACGAGGACGACGGTGTGCTGGGGCCCGACCAGGCCGGCTACGTGTTCGTGCGCGGCCCGCAGGTATCCGGCGAATACAAGCAGCAGGGCAGCCAGCTCGATGCGGACGGCTGGTTCCCGACCCGCGACCGTGGCTGGCTCGACCGCGACGGCTATCTGTTTCTCGAGGGGCGGGCCGACGACGTCATCGTCCGCGGCGGCGAGAACATCTCGCCGGGCGAGATCGAAGACGTGCTGCTGAGCCATCCCGCGGTGGCCGACGTCGCCTGCGTGGCGATGCCGGACGAGCAGTGGGGCGAGGCCGTCGCCGCGGCGGTGGTGCTCAAGGACGGCGCGCAGGCCAGCGCCGACGAACTGCAGGCGCTGGTCAAGGGGCAGCTGCGCTCGTCGCGGGTGCCGCAGTCCATCGTGTTCAAGGACGCGCTGCCGTACAACGAGACCGGCAAGCTGCTGCGGCGCCTGGTGCGCCAGGAATTCGCGACGCCGGACTGACTCGCGCGGCGCGATCGGATCCTTTCAGACTGGAGCGGGGCATGGCCTTCATCATCGACCGGACCCTGGAGATCGACGCGCCGGCGGCGATCGTATGGGAAGTGATCTCCGATCTGCCGCGGTATCGCGAGTGGAATCCGTTCTGTCTCGAATGCAGCTCGACGCTCAGGCCGGGCGATCCGATCGACATGAAGGTGCAGTTGCTCGCGCGGCCGCAGATGCAGCGCGAGTGGATGCTCGAATGCGACGAGGGCACCGGCTTCGCCTACCGCATGAAACCGGTGCCGGCCGGTGCGCTGTCGAGCCGGCGCTCGCACGCCATCGAGGCGATCGGGCCCGGGCGCGCGCGCTACCATTCCCACTTTGAACTGAAGGGGTGGTTGATGCCGCTGGTACGGGGACTGCTCGGGCGCAAGCTCGAGGCCGGATTCGGCAACATGAGCGCAGCGGTCAAGCAGCGCGCCGAAATGCTGTGGTCGCAGCGCCAGACTCACGCGGCGGCCTAGCGGCGCACGCCCCGACGCAGGCCCCTGGCGAGCAGGCGCTGGCGGGCGACTATGCGCGGTCGCTGCTGTCATCTCTCGGCATCGCCGTCTCCGAAGACCTCGCGCCCACGGCCGAACATCCGGCGATCGCCGCCGCGCGCGGCGGCCTGACCGTTCTCAGCGGCCGCGCCGACGGTCCCGCGCGACTGTGCCCGCTGCCGCTGGCGAGCTGCGCCGACGGCGCACTGGCCGCGCTGGCCGCGCTGGCCGGATCCCGGCGCGCCGCCTTCGACGATCTGCGCGGGTCCGATCTGCTGGGCCTGCGCGCCGCGTTCAACGGTCTGGGTCGTAACGGCGCGGTCGCGCCCGGTGGCAGTTGCCGCCTGCTGCCGACCGCCGATGGCGCGATCGCGCTGAACCTCGCCCGCGACGATGACTGGGACCTGCTGCCGGCCTGGCTCGAAACGGCGGTTGCGCCGGACTGGCATGCGGTCGCCGCGGCGGTCGCGCGGCGCACGATGCACGACTGCGTCGAACGCGGTCGCGAGCTCGGCATGGCGGTGGCGCCGCGGGTGCCGGTGCCGTCCCGGCCGCCGCCGTGGGTGCGCGGCATCGAGGCATGGCACGAAGCCGTGCCGCCGCTGTCCGCGGCGCGCCGTCCGCGCGTGGTGGATCTGTCGTCGCTGTGGGCCGGCCCCCTGTGCAGCCATCTGCTGCAGCGTGCCGGCGCCGAGGTCATCAAGCTCGAAAGCACGCACCGACCCGACGGCGCGCGCTCGGGGCCGAAGGCGTTCTTCGACTGGCTCAACGCCGGCAAGCGCAGCGTCGCGCTGGACCTGCGCAGCGATCCGGGGCGCCGCGCGCTGCGGGCGCTGGTCGCGAGCGCCGACATCGTCATCGAGGCGTCGCGGCCGCGGGCGCTGCGTCAGCTGGGCATCGACGCCGAGGCGCTGGTTCGGGCGCGACCGGGGCTGACCTGGATCAGCATCAGCGGCTACGGCCGCGCCGAGCCGCAGGCGCAGTGGGTCGCTTTCGGCGACGACGCTGGCGTGGGCGCCGGCCTGTCGGAGCTGATGCAGCGGCTGTACGGCGAGGCGCTGTTCGTCGGCGATGCGATCGCCGATCCGCTGACCGGCGTGCACGCCGCGCTGGCGGCCTGGGCCGGCTGGTGCCGGGGCGGCGGCGGTCTGCTGGCGCTGGCCCTGTGCGACGTGGTGCGCCACTGCGCCGGGTTCGATCGGCCGGCGGATGCCGGCGCCCTGCACGCGCGTCTGCAGCGTTGGCAGGCACGGGTCGAGCGCGCGGGGCTGCAGCCGCAGTTGCCGGCGCCGCCGCGCGTGGTTGCAGCGGCCGCCGGGCTGGGCGCCGATACCGACGCCGTGCTCGCCACGCTGGCGCACGCCGCATGCTGATCCGCGATGCCGAGATCGCGTTCGACGGCGCCACCGTCGATCTGCGGCTCGACGCCGGGCGGATCGTCGAGATCGCGTCGGCGCTGCGCCGGAGCGCCGGTGAGCCGGTCATCGAGGCGCGCGGTCGCGCACTTATCCGCAGCCTGCGCGATCATCACCTGCATCTCTGCGCGGCCGCCGCCGCTCGCGATTCGGTGCCCTGCGGACCGCCCGCGGTGGCGACGCCGGGCGCGCTCTTCGCGGCGCTGCGCGATGCCGATGCGGCCGCGCCGCCGGGACAGTGGCTGCGCGGTGTCGGCTATCACGACAGCGTGCTGTCCGGCACGGCCCCGGATGCCGGACTGGACCGCGACTGGCTCGACCGCTGCGTGCCGTCCCGTCCGTTGCGGCTGCAGCATCGCAGCGGGCGCCTGTGGATTCTCAATACGGCCGCCTTGCGCGCGCTCGGCGTCGATCCCGAATCCGCCGCGGACGATCCGCTGGAGCGCCGCAACGGCCGCGCCACCGGCCGGCTCTACGATGCCGACGCGTGGCTGCGCGCACGCCTGCCGTCGCAGCGTCCGCACCTGCGCGCGCTGAGTCGCGCGCTGTGGCGCCACGGCATCACCGCCGTCACCGATACCAGCCACGACAACGGCCTCGAAGCGGTTCGTCATTTCGCGTCGGCGCAGGCCGCCGGCGAGCTGCTGCAGGACGTGTTGCTCATGGGCAACGCCGAACTCGACGCGATGGCGGACGCGGCGGGTGCGCATGACCACCGGCTCTGGCGCGGTGCCCACAAGTTCCACCTGCACGATCACGCGCTGCCGGAGTTCGGTGAACTGTGTGCGCAGATCCGGCGCGCGCACGCCGCCGGCCGCAACGTCGCGTTCCACTGTGTCGGCCGCACCGACCTGGTCTACGCGCTGGCGGCGCTGCGCGAGGCCGGGACGCGCCGTGGCGACCGGATCGAACATGCCTCGATCGCGCCGCCGGAGCTGGTCGAGGCGGTCGCGGACCTGGGCCTGTGCGTGGTGACGCAGCCGGGCTTCGTCGCCGAGCGCGGCGATGCCTATCGACGCGAGGTCGACGCCGACGATCTGCCGTGGCTGTACCGCCTGCGCGCCTGGCTCGACGCCGGTGTCGATCTGGCCGGCAGCAGCGACGCGCCCTACGTCGATCCCAATCCCTGGCGGTCGATGCAGGCGGCGGTCGACCGCCGCAGTACCGGCGGGTACTGCATCGGGCCGGACGAACGCCTCGATCCGCTGACGGCGCTGCGGCTGTGGCAGGGCGAGTTGCACGCGCCCGGATATGTGCCGCCGCTGGGCGTCGGCACGGACGCGGATCTGTGCCTGTTGCCGGCGCCGTGGGCCGGGCTGTGCGGCCGGCTCGATCAGGTCGAACCGCTGCTGACGCTGAAGCGGGGGTGCGACGCGGCATCGGACGAGGCGCCGACGGCGGCGGAGCTGCGGGCATGAACCGCGGCGAGACGGCGCGGCCGGCGGTGACGCGGGCGACGCCCGCGGATCTGCCGCTGCTGGTGCCACTGTTCGATGCCTATCGCCGCTTCTACGGCCAGGCGGCCGATCCGGCAGCGGCGGCGGCCTTCCTGCAGCAGCGCCTGCAGCGCGGCGATTCGGTGCTGCTGCTGGCGCTGGACGGTGACGGCGAGCCCGCCGGCTTCGTCCAGCTCTATCCGAGCTTCTCGTCGGTCCGGATCGCCCGGACCTTCATCCTCAACGACCTGTTCGTCGTGCCGTCGCAGCGCCGGCGTGGCGTGGCGCGGCAATTGCTCGAGGCGGCGGAAGCGCAGGCCCGCGAACTCGGCGCCGTCAGCCTGTCGTTGTCGACCGCGGTCGACAACCATGCCGCACAACGGCTCTACGCGTCGGCGGGCTGGGTGCGCAATACCACGTTCGAGGTGTTTCGCCGCGCGCTTTGACCGGCGCTCAGGCCAGGCGGTCGATCAGGGCGTGCAGCTCGTCGAGGCTGCCGACGACGGCATCCGGCACGTGCGGATGGCGCACGGTGCCGGGGAAGATCTTGTCGATCCATGCCTGGTCCCAGCCGGCGCCGTTGTAGAAGATCGCGGTGACGCCGGCACGGCGCGCGGCGACGACGTCGGTGGTGCTGTCGCCGACGTACCAGCAGCTCAGCGCGGCGGATTCGCCGAGTTCGTCCAGCGCCCGGTGGATCAGGTCGGGGTACGGTTTGCGGCGTTCGACGTCGTCGCCGCAGACAATGGTCTCGAACAGCTCGTGCCAGCCGTCGCCGTCGACGGTGTAGACCTCGTGGGCCATGAAGCGCCGCTGCCGGTTGGTCAGCACGCCGATGCGCAGGCCGCGCGCCTGCAGCGCCTCGAGCCGGCTGCGCGCGCCGGCTTCCATCGGACGGACGATCCCGAAGTGGCGCGCATAGCTTTCGTCGAAGGCGCGATGGGCCGTGGCCTTGGCGTCCTGGTCGTCGCCGAACAGGACTTCGAAGATGTCGGTGCGCGAGACCTTGCGTTCGGCCTTGAGCTTGGGGTGCAGCCTGGCGTGGTCGCGGACGTACTTGACCAGCTTGGCGTCCTCCAGAGTCTTGGACTGCGCCGGCGCGACCAGACGGTCGATCAGGCCCAGCGCGACGAGCCGCGGGAGCACGTCCTCGAGGGCGTAGTACATCGCGTCCATGGTGTCGACCAGCGTCGCATGCCAGTCGAACAACAGCACGCGCGGACGCGCGCGGGGGAACTGCAGGATGCTCATCTTCCGAAGACGACCTCCATGCCGGCTTACGCGGACGACGCTAGACCCGCGCGGTCCGGGACGCAAGCGCCCGTGCGGCACGCGGCGGTCACGCCGTGACTGGCGGCAAAGTTGGGGATTTGGGATGCGCCGTCGCGCATCGGCGGCGCATCCCTAACTTTTGACTGGGGGGTGTGGTCGGGAAGCGGCCATAGGATCGCCAGGCGACCGGACACCCGTGCGAAGACCGCCGCGACGGGGCTGGACGGGCGCCGTCAGACCAGAGGAGAACCGTTTCATGATGCCCTTTCGCGCCTACAGCGCTTTCGACCGCCACGCCGTGGCACTTGCCGACCAGCCGATGGTCGAGACCGAGTCCGGCAGCCTGAGCTACCGCGAGGCCGCGCGCGAGGTCAACCGGTTGCTCAACGGATTCGCGGCGCTCGGCATCGGGCCCGATGACCGCGTTGCGCTGGTCGCGAAGAACCGCGCCGAAGTGCTGCTGATGCTGCTCGCCGCGCTCAAGGGCGGTCCGGTGGTGGTGCCGGTCAATCACCGGCTGGCGCCGGAGGAGATGGCCTGGATCATCGACGACGCCGAATGCGTGGCGATGTTCGTCGAGCCCGAATTCGTCGAGCGCCTGGCATCCGCCGATCTGCCACGGATTCCGCAGGCGCGGCGTTTCGTCGTCGGCGGCAGCGCGGACGGTTGGCGCCGATTCGACGACTGGCTGGTCGAGCAGTCGGCCGTGGCGCCGCCCGCGAGTCCGGACCTCAAGCCGGCTTATCTGCAGATCTACACGTCCGGTACCACCGGACGGCCCAAGGGCGTGCAGCTGGGGGAGGCCAACTGCCTCGCCCACCAGATGGCGATCATGTCGTCGACCGACGTCGAGCTCGCCGCCGGTCAGCGCATGTACGGCGGCCTGCCGCTGTTCCACGTCGGCGGCGTGTTCGCGGCGCTGTGGGCGGTCCAGCGCGGCACGACGCTGCTGTTCCGGCGGGACTTCAATCCGGTCGAGGTCAATCAGCTGCTCGGCAGCGGCGAACTCGACCACGCGGCGATGGTGCCGGCGATGATCCAGGCCTGCGTCGCGCAGCCCGCCGATCCGGGGCATTCGTACGAGCGCCTGCGCACGATGATGTACGGCGCATCCCCGATCGCGCCGGCGCTGCTGCGCAAGGCGGCCGAGCGGTTCGGTTGCGGCTTCCTGCAGGTCTACGGCATGACCGAAACCCACAGCGTGATCTCGACGCTGTGCGTGCAGGACCATGCCGCGGCGCTGGATGCCCGTCCGGAGCTGACGATGTCGGCGGGGCGGCCGGTGGCCGGGTGTCACGTCCGCATCGTCGACGAGAACGGTCGCGAGCGCGGCGTCGGCGAGGTCGGCGAGATCTGCGTGCGCGGTCCGCAGGTGATGTCGGGCTACTGGAAGCGCCAGGACGCGACCGACGAGGCGATCCGCGACGGCTACATGCATACCGGCGACGCCGGTTACATCGACGCCGACGGCTATCTGTTCATCGTCGACCGCATCAAGGACATCATCGTCTCGGGCGGCGAGAACGTCTCGTCCAGCGAGGTCGAACACGCGCTGCTGGCCCATCCGAACGTGGCCGACGCGGCGGTCATCGGCGTGCCCGATCCGCGCTGGGGCGAGGCGGTCAAGGCGATCGTCGTGCCCCGGGGCGAACTCGATCCGGACGCGCTGATCGCGCACTGCCGCGGCTCGCTCGGCGGCTTCAAGGTGCCGCGTTCGGTCGACGTCGTCGACGCGATTCCGCGCAACGGCGCGGGCAAGATTCTCAAGGCCGTGCTGCGCGAACCGTACTGGCAGCAGCAGCGCCGCCGGGTCGGTTGAAGCGCGCCGGTCCGATACACGCAGTGGAGTAGACCCATGGCTGTCGCCAGCCCCGTGTTCGCCCCGTCGCTGTTCCGCGGCAAGACGGTATTCGTCGCCGGTGGAACCAGCGGCATCAATCTCGGCATCGCCCGACGCTTCTCGTCGCTGGGCGCGGCGCTGTTCGTCGTCAGCCGGTCCGAGGACAAGGTCGTGGCCGCGGTCGCCGAGCTACGCCACAGCGGCCCGGCCGACGGCGCCGTCGCCGACGTGCGCGACTTCGACGCGGTGCAGTCCGCGATCGGCAAGTGCATCGAGCGCTTCGGCGCCATCGACATCGCGGTGTCCGGCGCGGCCGGAAATTTCGTCGCCCCGGCGGCGGAACTGTCACCGAACGGCTTTCGCACCGTGGTCGACATCGATCTGATCGGCTCGTTCCATGTGTGCCGCGCGGTGTATCCGTATCTGCGCAAACCGGGCGCGTCGATCATCAACATCTCGGCGACGCAGGCCTTCACGCCGTTGCCGGGTCAGGTGCACGTGTGCGCGGCCAAGGCCGGCATCGACGCGATGACCAAGGTGCTCGCGGTCGAATGGGGGCCGGAGGGCGTGCGCGTCAACGCGATCGCACCGGGGCCGGTCGACGGTACCGAGGGCATGGCGCGACTGACGCCGACGCCGGAGCACCGTGAGCGGCTGACGCAGACGATCCCGCTGCGCCGCTATGCGACACTCGACGAGATCGCCGATACCGCGGTGTTCCTGTGCTCCAGCGCTGGCGCCAATTTCAACGGTGAGGTGCTGGTCTGCGACGGCGGCCAGTCGGTGCTCGGCGGCGGCGGTTTCGCCGCGGCGTGGGCGTCGGCCGCGCCGGGCTGAGCGCCATCCACCCAACGGGGAGATTCTCCAGATGAGCCAAGATTCGACCGCTGCCGGACTGCGGGCCTGGCACCAGGCCGTGACCAACAAGGACGTTGCGGCGCTTGACGCGCTGATCGCAGATGACGCGGTGTTTCATTCGCCGGTCGTGCACCGGCCCCAGGTCGGCAAGGCGCTGACCCGGATGTATCTGTCGGCGGCGTTCCAGGTGTTCTTCAACGACGGTTTCCGCTACGTGCGGGAGGTCGTGCAGGGGCCGCACGCGGTGCTCGAGTTCGAGGTCGAGATCGACGGCATCCACGTCAATGGCGTGGACATGATCACGTTCGCGGACGATGGCCGGATCGCCGAATTCAAGGTGATGCTGCGGCCGCTCAAGGCGATCAACCTGATCCACCAGAAGATGGCGGCGATGCTGGAGCGTCTGAAGCCGTAGCCGCACTGGTGCTCCGCCGCTTTCCGGGTCCTAGTCCAAGCGGAGGAGGCAGGGCGCTCCGGGAGTTTGCGAATCTGCTTCTCGAAATGGTTCCGCTGCGGAACCGTCCGAGGAGGCAGGTCGACCGTCCGCCATGAGCGCTCCCGATCCAGTCGCGTCCAGTGCCACGCCGGCCCCGCGTGTCGGCCGGCCGCCGCGCGTCAGCGCCGAGGCCATCGTCGAGGCGGCGGTGGAACTCGGCCTCGACCGCGTCACCCTCAAGCAGGTTGCGGACCGCCTTGGCGTTGCGGTGGCGACCCTGTACCGGCATGTCCGCAGCCGCGACGAACTGGTGCGCATGGCGGCATTCCGCCTGGTGCTGCAGCGGCGCATGCCGCAGCCGGGTGTGGCCGGTGAGGTGCACTGGGCGCAGATCGCGGCGGGTTTCGCCGCCGGCCTGTTCGAGACCTTCGTCGCCGAGCCGCAACTGATCAGCGAAATGGCGCGTGGCCGGCTCGGCCCCGACTCCGAGGTCGACTTCCTGGAGCAGTTCCTGGCCGCGATGGCGGTACACGGCATCGACGGCGCCGAGGCGGTCCGGCTGCACAACGCCCTGGCGATGCTGACGATCGGCGCCGCGGCCGGCGCGGCTTCGATCGCGGCGGCCCGCGCCGCCGGCGCGCCGCACGAACAGGCGATGCGCGAGGTGTTCGAGCAGCGTGACGCCGACGAGCTGCCGCATCTGCGCGCCGCGCTCGAGCACACCATCAATATCGATCCCGGACAGTGGCTGACCGCCTTGCGCGATCTGCTCGTCGGCTTTGCCACCGCGCGCGGCGAGACCTTGCCCGACGATCTGCCGCTGCTGGTGGCGATCACCAAGAACGGCCGCGACGACGGCCGCCCACGAGGAGAGACGCAATGAGCAACGCAGGCGCTGACGGACGTGTCGAGATCGACGCGCGGACCTTCAATCCCTATTCGCAGGATTTCATCCGCGCGCCGGATCCGGTGTGGCAGGTGCTGCTGCGCGACTACCCGATCGCGTGGCACAAGGATCTGCAGATGTGGCTGGTCAACACCCATGAGCTGTGTGACCGCATCCTCAAGGACAACCGCTTCACCCCGAACTTCCGGGCCTGGGAATTCGCGCCGCCGGCCAAGCCGGACGAGCAGAAGAACGACTTCGACTTGGCGTTCGAGAAGGGCTTCTTCGCGGTCACGCCGCAGGCGCACCTGCGTCTACGCAAGCTGACGATGCCGGCGTTCTCGCGCCCGGTGATGGCGAAGATCGACGCCAAGATCCACGATCTGGTGACCGACTGTTTCGACGCGATCGGCGATGTGCCGAGCTTCGACGTCTACGACGCGCTGGCGAGCAAGATTCCGGTGCGGTCGATCGCGCGCATGGTCGGGGTGCCGACCGACCGCGAGGATTTCTTCCATGACTTCGCGGTGAACATCATCAAGTCCACGCGCATCAACCTCGGCGCCAAGGAACGGGACGCGGCGATGCAGGCGACGCTGCCGGGTTTCGCATATTTCAAGGAAGAGATCGCCAGGCGCCGCGCCCAGCCGGAGCCCGGCAACGACTTTCTCGGCAGCCTGATCGGCGCCAGCGACAACGGCTCGCAGCTCGACGACTACGAGATCCTGTCGGTGGTGTTCGCGCTGATCACCGCCGGATCCGATACCGCGACCGATCTGCATACCTATCTGCTGCACGGCCTGCTGACGCATCCCGAGCAGCTCGAGCTGTTGCGGCAACGGCCCGAGCTGATGGAGAACGCGATCATCGAGCTGCTGCGCTACGGCTCCTTCGGCAAGATGCCGTTCTTCCGCTTCGCGACCGAGGACATCGAGTTCGCCGGCCAGCAGATCCGCAAGGGCCAGGCGATCGGTGTCAACATCAGCGCGGCCTGGCACGATCCGGCACGTTGGGAAAACCCCAACAGTCTCGACATCACCCGCAAGCTCGACGGCAACATCGTGTTCGGCACCGGCGCGCATTTCTGCATCGGCACCTACCTGGTGCGGGTCCAGGGCAGCCTGATGCTCAAGACCTTCATGGAACGCTACCCGAACGCGCGTCTGGCCCCGGGGCAGGGCGAGCTCGACTTCGAGTGGAATCACCACAACGCACGCCGGATCAACCGCCTGGTGGTCGACACCGGCCTGGATCCGGCCCGGCGCGCCGCCTGATCGTCGCCGCCGGCGACGATCCTGCAACCTGTCCGCAACCTTCAACCCCGATTCTGAGTAACGACCGATGAACAAATGGATATGCGTGATCTGCGGCTTCATCTATGACGAGGCCGCAGGTCTTCCCGAGCACGACATCGCGCCGGGCACCCGCTTCGAGGATCTGCCCGACGACTGGACCTGTCCGGAATGCGGTTCGCCGAAGGACTCGTTCGAGATCTATACCGACTGACAGGCCCGGGACGCAGACCATGAAACATGCAACGACGACCCGCTTCCCGGCGCCTGCGGCGACCGTGATCCGGATGATGACCGACCGCGACTTCCACGTGCGCAAGCTCGAGGCGCTGGGACTGGCGGAGTTCGAGGTCCTGGCGCACGACGCCGACGGCGACGATTTCCGCATCCGCATCCAGCGCAAGGTGCCGGTGCAGATGCCGGGAATGAAGGGCGGGCATACCACGGTCATCAACGAGGAGCGCTGGGACCGCGGCAGCCTCAGCGGTTCGGTACAGGTCGAGCCGCAGGGCATGCCGGTGGAGATGGCGTGCCGTACCCGGCTGCTGGACGAGGGCGACGGCTGCGTCCAGACCTTCGACTGGGACATCCAGGCCAGGATCGCGCTGGTCGGAAAGACCCTTGAGAAGTTCATCGTCGCGGACATGGAGCAGCGTGCCGCCGAGGAAACCCGGATCACGCTGGAGCTGCTCGAACAGTACCGCTGAAGCAGACCGGCGCAAGGGTCGGGCCGGGGCTTACTCGGTTCGGACGAGGCGCGGCCCGCATGCCGAACTACCATGGCAGCAGCCGCTTCATCGCGCAGGGCGCCGCTTCCGGCGGACGCCGTGACGCGGGATCGAGGGCGGCGCTGGAGAGATCGGCGGTGCCGGCCGGACCGGGCCGCGGGAACGAATGGCGCAGCGGGCGAGGCATCGAACCCTGCTCCGAGGTTGGGATCCGATGTGTCCCTGTGCGATGAGGAGAGACTGAATGAGCCTGAAGAAAGCTTTTGCGCTGTGTGCGGTGATCGGCGGCGTGGCGCTGCCGGCGCAGACCGCGCTTGCGAAAGTATCCGCGGAGAAGGCGGCGGAACTCGATGGTCCCAAGCTGACCTGCATGGGCGCGGAGCGCGCGGGCAGCGAGAGCGGCGTGGCCGAATTCACGGGCAAGTACATGGGCACCTGGCCCGGGATGAAGAATCCCTACGGCTACGAGCCGGGGCCGTACGCGGACGAAAAACCGGTGCTCAAGATCACCGCCCAGAATATGTCGGAGTACGCCGACAAGCTGACCGAGGGGCAGAAGGCGCTGCTCAAGGCGTATCCGGATTCGTACTGGATGAATGTCTACCCGAGCCATCGCGACTTCACCTTCCAGGACTGGGTCTGCGACACGGTGAAGAAAAACGCGGTCGAGGCCGAGGTCGTGCATGACGGCCTGGGCATCACCGGCACCACCGGCGCGATTCCGTTCCCGTTCCCGTCCGGCGGTCTCGAGGCGATCTGGAACATCATCAACCCGCATCGCGCATGGACGGAAAAGGCGGTCACCGACATCGCCGACGTCTACGCCAACGGCAGCATCGCCTGGGGGCGCAACAAGTTCATGACGCTCAATCCGGGCAACGACCCGAAGAAGCGCAGTTCGTTCCAGGACAAGATCAACGCCTACTTCTACACCGGCTATCTGCTGCCGGAGCGTGACAAGGGCTTCGTCGCGGTCGGCTTCCAGCCCAACGACTTCACCGACGACGCCACGCAGTCCTGGCAGTACCAGCCGGGCATCCGTCGTGTCCGCCAGGCGCCCGAGGTCGGCTTCGACTACCCGGTGCCGCCGGCCGGACTGCGCACGGTCGACGACGACTACGTCTTCAACGGCTCGCCGGAGCGCTACACCTGGAAGCTGGTCGGCAAGCAGGAAATCTACGTCCCGTATCACAACTTCAAGGTCAACGATCCGTCGATCAAGTACGACGACCTGATCAAGCCCAACACGATCAATCCCGAGTACGTGCGCTACGAGCTGCACCGCGTCTGGATCGTCGAGGGCTATCTCAAGGACGGTGTGCGCCATATCTACAGCAAGCGCCGCCTGTATGCCGACGAGGACACCTGGATGGCGCTGTGGGCCGACAACTACGACGCCCGTGGCGAGCTGTGGCGCGTGGCCTTCGTCAACTACTTCTACTCGCAGGAATCCAAGACCTTCCACCGCGGCGCGTCGATCTACCACGACCTGACCGCCAAGGCCTACGAGGCGGGATATCTGGTCAACGAGCGTGGCGACGACTGGTGGCGCATCAACACGCCGCTGTCGCCGGCGCAGTTCAGTCCCGAGGCGGCGGCCCGCGGCGGGCACTGACCGGAGCAGTCGTTTCATGGCGCGGGGCCCGCAGCGCGCGGGCCCCGCTGCGGGTTTGAGGACCCGAACGCGTCAACAGGGGGAGAGTCATCGCATGAAAACCGCATTCATCACCGGCGCCAACGTCGGTCAGGCCAATCTGCTGGTCAAGGCGCTGTCGCAGCGCGGCTGGCGCGTGTTCGCCGGCGTGCTGCCGGGCGCGCCGACCGATCTGAAGACCGAGGGCAACGTCACCGTCGTCGACCAGGACGTTTCCAGCACCGAGTCGGTCCAGGCCAGCGCCAAGGCCGTCACCGACGCTCTCGGTGGGCAGGGGCTCGACCTGCTGATGAACGTGGCCGGTGTGGCCAACGTCGCCGTGGGCGTGCTCGAAGGGGTCGATCTGGCGCAGGCCGAGCGGCTGTTCCACATCAATACCTTCGGCCAGCTGCGGGTGATCCAGGCGTTCCTGCCGCTGCTGCGCAAGAACGCGCCGGGCTCGCGCATCGCCAACTACAGCTCCGGAGCGATCATCGCCAGCCCGGTCGGCGCGGGCATCTACAACATGACCAAGCACGCGATCCACGGCATGACGCTGACGCTGCGCAACGAACTGGCGCCGTTCGGCATCCAGGTCACGTCGATCATTCCGGGCGGCGTGCTGACCGGGATGTCGGCCAACTCGCACGAGAACACGAAGAAGACCTGGGCGCAGCAGCCGGCCGAGATGCAGAAGATCTACGAGCCGCTGCGCAACGTCATGTGCCAGGTGCTGCCCGACATGCTGGAGAAGACCGGCAGTTCGCCGGAGCAGGCCCTCGAGGGCACGCTGAAGATTCTCGAGAAGTCCAAATGGAAGCCGATGGAATACCTCGGCAAGGACGTCAAGCCGATGGGAGTGCTGCGGCGTCTGCTGTCCGACAGCCAGCTCGAGATGATGATGCGCTCGAGCTTCAAGATCCCCGCGTATCGCGGCTGAGTTCGGGCCGGTCGCCGATGGGCGGCCCGCAGCAGGAGACCGTCAGATGAACGCAGTACTCAAGGAAGCGGAAACCACCGGGGCGTCGGAGATCCGCGCGGTGTTCGACCGCGTCGCCGCGCGCGCGCCGGCGCTGGTCGATACCACCGCCGAGCAGCGCGCGGCGAAGATCCGCGCCTTGCTGAAGGCGACGCTGGATGCCCGTGACGCGATCATCGCGGCCGGGCACAAGGAGCTGCGCCTGTGCGAAACGGACATCGACGCGCAGCTGCTGATGATCAAGGCCGAGGCCGAGTTCATCTGCCGGAACCTCGCGCAGTGGATGCAGCCGCAGAAGGTCCAGGGCTCGCTGATGACCCTGGGCAAGAAGAGCTACATCCAGTACCAGCCCAAGGGCGTGGTGATCCATGTGTCGACCTGGAACGCGCCGATCGCGGAGGCCTTCGTGCCCGCGTTCGGCGCGATCGCCGCGGGCAACGGCTTCATCCTCAAGCCGTCGGAGCTGGCGCCGTACTCGGCCCAGGTGCTTGCGGACATCGTCGCCCAGGCGATGCCGGCGGACGAGTTTGCCGTGGTCAACGGCGCCGCCGAGGCGGCGCAGGCGCTGCTGGCCTGTCCGTTCAATCACGCGTTCTACATCGGCGGGCATGCGGTCGGTCGCATCATCATGCGCGCCGCGGCGGACCACTTCGCGTCGGTGACGCTGGAGATGGGGGGCAAGAATCCGACCATCGTCGATGCCAGCGCCGATATCGAGGATGCCGCACGCAAGACCGCGTGGGGCCGCGTCGCCAACGCCGGGCAGGTCTGCCTGGCGCCGGACTACGCGCTGGTGCATGCGTCGGTCGAGCGCGCGTTCATCGATGCGCTGGGCAAGGTGATGGCGCAGATGTACGACGCCGACGGCCAGGGCTTCGCCAAGTCGTCGTTCGTGCCGCGCATCGTCAACGCGCGCCACTTCGATCGCATCAAGGCCCTGCTCGATGACGCCGTGGCGAAGGGCGCCAGGATCGAATCCGGCGGTCAGACCGACGCCGACGACCTGTTCATCGCGCCGACGGTGCTGTCGAACCTCAACGCCGACATGAAGATCATGCAGGACGAGATCTTCGGTCCGATCATCTGCGTGCTGCCGTTCTCGCAGCGTGAAGAGGTGATCCGCGAGATCCGCAAGCGGCCGAAGCCGCTGGGGTCCTACATCTTCGCCAAGGATCGCGATGCGATCGACTGGTATCTGCAGCACACGACCTCGGGCAGCTGCGTGGTCAACCACAACCTGATCCAGTCCGGCACCAATCCGAATCTGCCGTTCGGCGGCGTCAACGCCAGCGGAATCGGCCGGATCGGTGGGCACTACACTTTCCTGGAGTGCTCGAACCCGCGTGCGGTGGTCGAGGAAGGCCCCCCGGTCGGCGATCCGAACCTGATGTATCCGCCGTATTCGGACAAGTACAAGAAGATGATCGGACAGTTGCTCGGCAAGGAGATCAAGATGCCGGATGCCGCGATCAACCTCATCAACGGCATGATCAAGGTCACCAGCATGTTCAAGCGCGGCTGAGCCACGGCCGGCCGCGTGCCGGCGGACAGTCCCGCAACGAAAAAGGCCACCGTAAGGTGGCCTTTTTCATCCATCTGCGCCCGACGCTACTGCGTCTTGAGCATGATGTTCATGACCTTCTTCTTGAAGTCCGTGTACGGCGGGAACAGCAGCTTGGCGGTCATGAAGCGCGTGCGCACGACGGCGCGCTCGTGCGAGAACGCGCGGAAGCCGTGGATGCCGTGGGCGCTGCCGATGCCGGAGTTATTGACGCCGCCGAAGGGCAGGTTGCCGTGGGCGTACTGCACGACGCAGTGGTTGATGCAGGTGCCGCCGGCGCTGGTGCGCTTGAGCGCCTTTTCGATGTTCGACTCGGTCTTGCTCCAGATGTACAGCGCCAGCGGCTTGGGCTGGGCGTTGATCGCCTCGATCACGGTATCCAGATCGCTGTACTCGACGATCGGCAGCAGCGGCCCGAAGATCTCCTCGGACTGGATCTTGGCATCGGCCGGAATGTTGTCGATCAGGGTCGGCTGGATGAAGCACTCGTCCTCACGGGCTTCACCGCCGCAGAGCACCCGGGCGCCGCGGTCGCGGGCGTCGGTGAGCAGGGCGTTGATGCGCTTGGTGTGCCGCTCGTTGACGACGCGCGCCAGGTACGGCGACGCCATCTGCTGCTCGGCGGACTCGCCGTAGCAGTCCTTCAGCACCTTGCGGCAGGCTTCGACGAAGGCGTCCTTGACCGACGCGTGCACGAAGATGTGGTCCGGCGCGATGCAGGTCTGGCCGTTGTTGGTGTACTTGCCCCACATGATGGTGCGGGCGGCCAGTTCGATATCGGCGCTGGCGTCGATGATCGTCGGCGACTTGCCGCCGAGTTCGAGCGTGACGCTGGTCAGATGCTTGGCCGCAGCGGCCATGACGACCTTGCCGACCGCCGGCGAACCGGTGAAGAAGATGTGGTCGAACGGCAGCGCCAGCAGCGCGGTCGAGGCGCTGACGTCGCCCTCGATCAGCGCGATCTCGTTCTCCGGGAAGGTCTCCTTGATGATCTTGGCCATCAGCGCCGACAGGTGCGGCGTCATCTCGGACGGCTTGATGATCGCGGTGTTGCCGGCGGCGATGCACGACACCAGCGGGCCGAGGCTCAGGTTGACGTTGTAGTTCCAGGGCGAAACGATCAGGCAGCGGCCGCGCGGCTCGTACTGGATCCAGGACTTCAGTCCGATCGTCAGCGACGTCGGCATCACGCCCTGTGGCTTCATCCACTTCTTCAGCGCGCGCATCGCGTGCTTGGCCTCGCTGATCACCGGCAGCACCTCGGCCAGATCGACCTCGGCCGGCGGCTTCTTGAAATCCTTGTAGGCGGCTTCGTGGAAGGCTTCGCGGTGGGCCATCACCACGTCGTGCAGCTTGCGGATCTTGGCGATGCGCTCCTGCGCCGTGGACGTGCGCAGGCGGATCGCGGTGTCGCGCTGGGAATCGAAAATGCGCTGGATCTCGGCCTCGCTGGCATTGGGATTGCCGGCAGTCGGCAGATAGGACACAACCGTGCTCATGGGGATCTCCTGATCGTTATCGGGCCCGTGCCCTTATCGAACGAATGTTCAAGTATAGGCCGGGCTGCCGGAGCGGCAAATACCCTGGCCACTGCGGTCATTGTGACGCCGCGCCAGCTGTGGTCTCATCGCGGGCGCACAGAATTACGGAGGAGAGATCATGAAGCGCTTAAGCCCGCTGGACGCGGCCTGGCTGTATGTCGATACCGTCGACACGCCGATGCACGTCGGCAGCCTGAGCATTTTTTCGTTGCCGAAGGGCGCTTCGCCGGAGTTCCTGCGCGACATGGTCGCGCAACTGCGCGAACAGCAGACCTTCTCCACGCCGTTCAACGTCAAGCTGCGCTCGGCGCGTCTGCGGCGCGTGCTGCCGTCCTGGGTCGAGGACCGTGACATCGATCTGGACTACCACTTCCGTCATTCGGCGCTGCCCAGCCCCGGCGGCGAGCGCGAACTCGGCGTGCTGGTGTCGCGCCTGCATTCGCATCCGATGGACTTCAATCGTCCGCTGTGGGAAATGCACGTGATCGAGGGGCTCGAGAACGATCGCTTCGCGCTCTATTTCAAGATGCACCACTCCCTGGTCGACGGGGTCGGTGGCATGCGCATGTTGCAGCGCATGCTGTCGCCTGACGCGGAAACCGGGAAGTTCGTCGCGCCGTGGGCCATCGGTTCCGGCCGCGGCCGCGGGGCGCCGGGGGTCGGCGTGCCGGTGAGCCCGATCCAGAAGATCGTGGAGAACCTGCGCGGCCAGGCGGCGACCTTGCCCGGCGTCTCCAAGGCTCTGACCGAGGTGATGCGCGAGGCGGTGCAGCGCACCAGCCGCGAGTGGTCGCTGCCGTTCGTGGCGCCCAAGTCGATCCTCAACGGCCGTGTCTCCGGCCAGCGCCGCCTGGCGACGCAGTACTACCCGCTGGATCGTGTGCGCGCGGTGGCCAAGGCCGCCGGCGTCACCCTCAACGACGTGTTCCTCGGCCTGTGCGCTGCGGCGATCCGGCGCTATCTGCTGGAAATCAACGCCCTGCCGGACCAGCCGCTCACCGCGGGCGTGCCGGTGTCGATCCGGCCGGCCGACGACGACGAGTCGGCCAACGCGATCAGTTTCATCATCGCCAACCTCAATACCCAGCTCGACGATCCGGTCGAACGCCTGCGGGCGATCCGGGCGTCGTCGAAGCTGGCGAAGGCCCATCTGCAGCAGATGCCGCGGGACGCGATCGCCAACTACACGATGGTGTTCATGTCGCCGTTCATCCTGCAGCTGATCGCCGGGCTCGGCGGCAAGGGACGGCCGATGTTCAACGTCACCATCTCCAACGTGCCGGGGCCGGACCGCCCGCTGTATTTCAACGGCGCGCGCATGGAGCAGATGTACCCGGTGTCGCTGCTGTCGCACGGGCAGGCGCTGAACATCACCGCAGTGAGCTACAACGGCCAGTTCAACATCGGCTTCACCGGATGCCGGGACACCCTGCCGAGCATGCAGCGTCTCGCCGTCTACATGGGCGACGAACTGGTCGAGCTGGAGCAGGTGCTGGAACTCGACGGCAGCACCCCCGCCGCGCCGGCCAAGAGCCGCAAGCCGGCCACCAAGCGCAAGGCGAAGGCCGCAGCGGCGGCCTGATCCGCAGTCCGCGACCGGGTTCCTTCGGGGGATCCGGTTGCGGCGGGGTCAGGCGCCCCAGAGGTGCATGCCGTACTTCCAGTAGCCCATGACGTTGTTCAGGCGCGCGTCCTGGTCCTGTGGCAGCGGCAGGACCTCGCCCTCGAGCAGCGGCGCCAGGTACGGCGCCAGCGTTGCGCCGCCGCCGCCGGAGATGACGATCGCGTCGATGTCCCAGTCGTCGGCCCACAGCCGGTTGACCTCCTGGGCGACGCGGGTCGCCAGCTGCTGGAACGCCTGCTGGACGATGCCGGTCAGGTCGTAACGCTTGCCCTTGATCTTGATCGAGCCCTTGCTGACGCCCTCGTAGAGCCGGTACAGCTCGACGTTGACCCCGCTTTTCTCCTGCAGCAGGTTGGCAATGGCGGTATACGCGACCGCGATGCCCGAGTCGGACGACTGGCTGCCGCGCTCGGAATAGCGGGTCTTGTCGCTGATGGTGTAGTCGGCGGTGCGGAAGCCGATGTCGATCAGACCGATCTTCTCGGAAATGAACCGCTGGCTCGACGGCTTGCCGATGTCGGTCAGCATCAGGTTGAACATCGCGCCGAAGGGTTGCGGGATCACCCGCACGCGCTCGATGTTGATGACCTTTTCCTCGCGCTCGCCGGTGCCGGGCTTGACCACGGTCACGGTGTGGCGCGCCGTCAGCAGCTTGGCCAGCGCGTCCTTCTGCTTGCGGAAGAAACTGATCGGCAGGCCGGTGACGACCCGCAGCGGATCACCGCTGTCGATGAACGGCACCAGCGAGGTCAGCGCCAGCGTCTTGGCGTACTGGGTCAGGAACTGGGTCTGATCGAGGGTGAATCCGCGCCCGCGGGACTGCTGCTCGGCGAGTTCGCCGACGAAGTACGCCTGCTTGTCGACGGTGATATGGCGCGGGTACTGCGGCACGCCGGGCAGCAGGCTTTCCCCGAACTGGGCCTCGTTGGCTTCGCCGACGACCGATTTGAAGACCTGAAACTGGCGGCCGTCGGTGGCCTTGGTGTATCCGAATCCGATATCCGCGCCGAGCACCTTCACGGTGAGCATTCCCCGCATGATTTTTCGGGGTTTCTAGCATGCGCCCCCCGAAAACACAAAGCCGCTGCGCTGTGATTCACGGTGCCGGCATGTCCGAAATGCGCGTAGCATCCGCGCAGGCGATCTTCGACATGACACAGGGGGACGGGATGAAGGTGCTCCGGACCGACGACGCGCGCTTTGCCGCGATCGAGGGCTTTGCGTACCGGCCGAACTACGTGCAGCTCGGCGGATTGCGCATGCATTACGTCGACGAGGGCGACCTCAAGGCGCCGCCGGTGTTGATGCTGCACGGCGAACCGACCTGGTCGTATCTGTACCGCAAGATGATCCCGGTCTTCGTCGACGCCGGGCTGCGCGCGGTGGCGCCGGACCTGATCGGCTTCGGGCGCTCGGACAAGCCGGCGGCGATCGGCGACTACAGCTATCAGGCGCATGTCGACTGGATCGTCGGCCTGATCGAGGCACTGGACCTGCGCGACATCACCCTGGTGTGCCAGGACTGGGGGTCGTTGATCGGACTGCGCGTTGCCGCCGAGCACGAGGCGCGCTTTTCCCGCATCGTGGTCGCCAACGGCTTTCTGCCGACTGCGGAACAGTCGGTACCGCCGGCGTTCAAGCTGTGGCGGGCTTTCGCGCGCCACTCCCCCTGGTTTCCGATCGGGCGGATCGTCAACACCGGTTGTGTCGGCACGCTCAGTGCAGCCGAAATCGCCGCCTACGACGCGCCGTTTCCGAGTTCGGCCTACAAGGCGGGCGCACGTGCGTTTCCGCTGCTGGTGCCGACCGAACCCGACGATCCCGCGGTTCCGGCCAACCGCGCGGCATGGGACGCCCTGGGGCGCTGGAACAAGCCGTTCCTGACGGTGTTCGGCACGCACGATCCGATTCTGGGCAAGGGTGACAGGCCGCTGCAGGCGCAGGTCCCGGGCTCCCGCGGACAGGCGCACGCCCGGATCCGGGCGGGGCATTTCATCCAGGAGGACCAGGGGCCCGAGCTGGCGCGGCGGACGGTGGAGCTGATCCGGGCGACCTGACGTGCGGCCCGCGCCGGGTCAATCCGGCTGCGGCCGGGACAGCTGCGCCAGGGTGTGGCCGGCGTCTTCCCAGTTCCGGCCGTCGAAGTCCTCATAGTCCACGGCGTCGACCTGTGTCCGCTCCAGGCAGCGCAGGTTGACCGAGTAGCCGTCGGGGTTGGAGCGCGGCACGTAGAAGGATTTGATCCCGCAGATCCTGCAGAACAGGTGCCGGGCGACGCCGGTATTGAAGCTGTAGGTCGTCAGATGCCCGGCGCCGCTGAGCAGCCTGAAGTCGGCCGCCGGCACGATCAGATGCTCGAAGCCGGTCATCGAGCAGATCGAGCAGTTGCAGCGCTGCACGCGCAGCCGGCGCGGGGCCCGTACCGAGTAGCGGACGGCGCCGCAGTGACAGCCGCCGAGATGTTCGACCTTCCGATCGTGGTCCATGGGGGCACCTGGGGGTGGAGGCGCCGGGCCGGGGCCACAACGCCGGGGTCAAGCCGCATACAATACCGCCATGAAGCTGCAGTTCACCAAAATGCACGGCGCCGGCAACGACTTTGTCGTGATCGACGCCACGCGGGCGCCGTTCCGGCCGACGCCGGCGCTGTTGCAGCGCCTGACCGACCGTCGTTTCGGGGTCGGCTGCGATCAGGTGCTGGTGGTCGAGGCGCCGTCGACGCCCGATGTGGATTTCGACTACCGCATTTTCAACGCCGACGGCACCGAAGTCGGCCAGTGCGGCAACGGTTCCCGCGCCCTGGCGCGATTCGTCCGCGAGCAGGGGCTGTCCGATCGGGATGCGATCCGCGTGCGGACGGCGACCTCGGTGCTCGAATTGCGGCATGTCGAGGACGATCAGTATCGCGTCGACATGGGAGTGCCGCGGCTCGATCCGCAGCAGGTGCCGTTCGACGCCTCCGGCCGGGCCGAGCGCTACACGCTGGTGCTGGGGTCCGACGCGGCGGTCGAAATCGGCGTGGTCAGCATGGGCAACCCGCATGCGGTGCTGCTGGTCGACGACGTCGACACCGCCCCGGTGGCGGAAATCGGCGCACGCCTGCAGGCGCACCCGGCGTTTCCGCAGAGTGTCAACGTCGGTTTCATGCAGGCGATCGACGCGACGTGTGCGCGTCTGCGGGTTTACGAGCGGGGCAGCGGCGAGACGCTGGCCTGTGGCAGCGGCGCCTGCGCCGCTGCGGTGATCGGGCAGCTTTGGGGGGTGCTCGGTGACGATGTGCGCATGGAGCTGCGCGGCGGCACGCTGCGCATCCAGTGGCGCGGCGAGGGTGAGCCGGTGTTGATGACCGGCCCCGCACAAACCGTTTTCAAGGGGGAACTCGAGTGGGCGAACTGACTGCCAGCAAGGGCGACGACGCGGCGCCGAAGCTCGCCGAGCGCGAGGTCGTGGCGTTTCTGAAGGCGCATCCGGACTTCATTGCGCGGCATCCCGATCTGATCGAGGCGATCGAGTTGCGTCACAAGGCCGGGTCGGCCGTGTCGCTGATCGAGAAACAGGTCGATCTGCTGCGCGCCAAGAACCAGCGTCTCGAGGACCGCATCCAGCGGATGATGGAGACCGCGCGCGACAACGAGCGGCGCGCCGAGGCGGTGCAGCGTCTGGCGCGGGTGCTGATCCGGGCGCCGTCGCTGGCGGCGGTCGCCGCCGGCCTGCGCAAGAGCATGCGCGAGGACTTCGAGATCGAGCATGTGTTTCTCGGGGTGTCGGGCGGCCAGTTCAAGCGTCACGACATCGATGGCATCGTGCCGATCGAACCCGAGGGGAAGATCGCGCGCGCCTACGAGAATTTCTTCCGTACCCGCCTGATCGAATGCGGGCCGATTGCCGAAGAACACGCCAGGCTGCTGTTCCCGAAGGCGGAGGAAGCCGTCGGCTCGGCCGCGGTGGTGCCGCTGGAGAAGGAGAAGAGCCTCGGCATGGTGGCGCTCGGCAGCGCCGATCCGAAGCGGTTCCAGCCGCGCCAGGGCAAGCTGTTCCTGGAGCTGGTGGCAGAGCTGGTCGCGGCGGCGATCCGCGCGCGGATCTAAGGGCCGTCGCGCCGGCGCCGACATCGTGGCCACCGCGGACGCCGAGCTTCCGGAAGCGGCATTCCTGCAGCCGCTGATCGCGGAGTATCTCGACTACCTGCGCTACGAAAAGCGCTACTCCCCGCATACCTGTGCCGCCGCGTGTCGCGATCTGACGGCGTTCTCTGCGTACTGCGCGCAGGCGCGCGTCCCGTCCCTGCGTCAGATCGATACCCACTTGGTCCGCGCCTACATCGCGGCGCGACATCGTGGCGGCCTCAAGCCGGCGAGCCTGCACCGGCTGCTGTCGATCCTGCGCGGCTTCATGCGCCATCAACAGCGGGCCGGGCGCATCGACGCCAATCCCGCGCAGACCGTCCGCGCGCCGAAACTGCGGCGGACGCTGCCCCCGGTGATCGCCGCGGACACGCTGGGGCAGACCCTGGATCGCGCGCAGGCGCGACTGGCCGCCGGGGGCGATGACGCGGACGGGCAGGCGCTGCAGTGGCGCGACCAGGCCATGATCGAACTGTTCTATTCCGGCGGGCTGCGTCTGGCCGAGCTGCAGCAGCTCGACGCCGCGGCGGTCGACTCCGGGCAGACCGAGATCACCATCGCCGGCAAGGGCAACAAGGAGCGCCGCGTGCTGATCGGTGCCCCGGCGCGACGCGCCCTGGACCAGTGGCTGCCGCGGCGGGAGACGCTGGCGCGCGGGGAACCGGCGCTGTTCGTGTCGCAGCGGGGAACGCGGCTGTCGCGACGGGCGATTGCCGAGCGGTTGCGGCTGTGGGCGGGCCGCAACGGCCTGGGCGTCCACCTGCATCCGCACCGGCTGCGCCATTCGTTCGCGACCCATCTGCTCGAATCCAGCGGCGACCTGCGCGGGGTGCAGGAGCTGCTCGGGCATGCGCACCTGTCGACTACCCAGATCTATACCCATCTGGACTGGAAGCGGCTCGCGGCGGTCTACGACGACGCCCACCCGCGCGCGCGGCGCAAGCCCGAAGACGCATCCTAGTCGCGGATCCGGGGTTTTCCGGCGTGGCATCCGCCGCTGTCGCCTGGGCGCCGGCCGGATGCCTTGAATCGGGCGGGGACGCCCCCACGATGACAGGACGATTCGACACGAGACGTCCGACATGCAGCAGTTCGATGGCACCACGATCCTGTGCGTGCGCCGCGGGGGGCAGGTCGCCCTCGGCGGCGACGGCCAGGTTTCGATGAACAACACGCGCGTGAAGAACAACGCGCGCAAGGTCCGGCGCCTCTATGGCGACAAGGTCATCGCCGGGTTCGCCGGCGGGACCGCGGATGCGTTCACCCTGTTCGAGCGCTTCGAAGGCAAGCTCGAGAAGCATGGCGGGCAGCTGCTGCGGGCGGCCGTCGAGATGGCGAAGGACTGGCGCACCGACCGCTATCTGCGTCGTCTCGAGGCGCTGCTGATCGTGGCCGATGCCGGAACTTCGCTGATGATCACCGGCAATGGCGACGTCATGGAACCGGAGGAGCACGGCATTCTCGCGATCGGCTCCGGCGGATCCTTTGCCCAGGCGGCCGCCAGGGCGCTGGTCGACAATACCGATCTGTCCGCGCAGGACATCGTCGAGCGCGCCCTGCACATCGCCGCCGACATCTGCATCTATACCAACCACCACCTGACGATCGAGACGATCGAAGGCGGCAACAGCCAATGAACGACACCTCCGAAACCGCTGCGCTGAGCGCGCAGACCCTGACTCCGCGGCAGATCGTCGCGGAGCTGGACCGCCACATCGTCGGCCAGCAGGCCGCCAAGCGGGCGGTCGCCGTCGCGCTGCGCAACCGCTGGCGACGCGCGCAGCTCGACACGGCGCTGCGCGCCGAGATCCACCCGAAGAACATCCTGATGATCGGTCCGACCGGCGTCGGCAAGACCGAGATCGCGCGGCGCCTGGCGAAGCTGGCCAACGCGCCGTTCGTCAAGGTCGAGGCGACCAAGTTCACCGAGGTCGGCTACGTCGGCAAGGACGTCGATACCATCATCCGCGATCTGGTCGATTTCTCGATGAAGATGACGCGCGAGCAGGCGATCAGCGGCATGCGGGGGCGGGCAGAGTCCGCGGCGGAGGAGCGCGTGCTCGACATCCTCTTGCCGCCGCCGAAGGATTTCGGCGAGCCCAGTGTCCAGCGTCAGCAGGAGAACGGCGCCGCGCGCCAAGTCTTTCGCAAGCAGTTGCGGGAGGGCAAGCTCGACGACAAGGAAATCGAGCTGAAGCTCACCCAGGCCAACCCGAAGGTCGAGCTGATGGGGCCGCCGGGCATGGAGGAAATGACCCAGCAGCTGCAGTCGATGTTCGCCAACCTCGGTCAGGGGCGTTCGAAGACGCAGAAGATGAAGGTCAAGGACGCGCTCGCGCAGCTCGTCGAGGAAGAGGCCGCCAAGCTGATCGACGAGGAAGCGATCAAGGCCGAGGCGCTGCGCAACGCGGAGGAAAACGGCATCGTCTTCATCGACGAGCTCGACAAGGTCTGCAAGCGTGGCGAGTACGCCGGCGCCGATGTCTCGCGCGAAGGCGTGCAGCGCGACCTGTTGCCGCTGATCGAAGGCTGCACGGTCACGACCAAGTACGGGGCGGTCAAGACCGACCACATCCTGTTCATCGCCTCCGGCGCCTTCCACCTGGCCAAGCCCTCTGACCTGATTCCGGAGCTGCAGGGGCGCCTGCCGATCCGGGTCGAGCTCGACGCGCTCAAGGCCGAGGACTTCCTGCGCATCCTGACCGAGCCGAACTACGCCCTGACCGAGCAGTACCGGGCCCTGATGGCGACCGAGACGGTCGAGGTGACGTTTGCCGACGACGGCATCCGCCGCATCGCCGAGGTCGCGTGGCAGGTCAACGAGCGGACCGAGAACATCGGCGCCCGGCGCCTGCACACGGTGATGGAGCGCCTGATGGAGGAGATCGCCTTCGATGCGCCGGAACAGCCGGGCTCGCAGCTCCGCGTCGATGCGGCCTACGTCGACCAGCGCCTTGGCGCGCTGGCCGGCGACGAGGATCTGAGCCGCTACATCCTGTGACCGCCGCGGCGTCCGCGGCGGGCACCGTCGTCCTGCTGCACGGGCTGGCGCGGACGCCACGCTCGATGGCCCCGCTGGCACGGGCGCTGCGCGGTGCCGGTTACCGGGTCGTCAACATCGGCTATCCGTCGACGCGCGCACCGGTCGAGCGTCTCGTCGATACCGTGCTGGCGCCGCGGGTTGCGGCACTGGCGGATGCCGCCGGAGCCCCGCTCCACTTCGTGACGCATTCGATGGGGGGCGTGCTGCTGCGCGATCTGGCGCGGCGGCACCGGCCGGCCGGGCTCGGGCGCGCGGTGATGCTGGCGCCGCCCAACCGCGGCAGCGAGCTGGTCGACCGCCTGGCCTGGCTGGCGCCGTTTCGCTGGATCAACGGCCCCGCCGGCGCGCAGCTCGGGACCGCCGTGGACAGCTTGGTCAACCGGCTCGGGCCGGTCGATTTCGAACTCGGCGTGATCGCCGGGACGCGCGCACTAAACCCGCTGTATGCGGCGCTGATTCCGGGCGCCAATGACGGTAAAGTCGCGGTTGAACGCACGCGGGTCGAAGGCATGAGTGATTTTCTCGAAGTGGCGCGGAGCCACACGTTCCTGATGCGGGCGCCGGAGGTGCAGCGTCAGGTGCTCGCATTTCTGCGCGACGGCCGCTTCGATGTCGATCCGGACCGCGCCGGAGCCGCTCGATGAGCACGGTCGTGCCGCGGTCGATCAAGCTGCGCCGGCAGGCGCGCGAGCTGGAAGTGCAGTGGCCGGATCGGGGCGCCGATCATCTGTCCTGCGAGTATCTGCGGGTGTTTTCGCCCAGCGCGGAACTGCGCGGGCACGGCCTGCCGGAGCCGATGCTGCTCGGCGGCAAGCGCGAGGTTGCGATCACCAAGGTCGAGCCGGTCGGTCGCTACGCGGTGCGTCTGGTGTTCGACGACGGCCACGACAGCGGCATCTACAGCTGGGCCGTGCTGCGCGAGCTCGCCGACGACTACGAACGCAACTGGTCGCGCTATCTGCACCGTCTCGATGAACACGGGATGTCGCGGGATCGCGACGTCGTCAAGCTGTCGGCGCTGGTCGGGCACTACACGCCGCCGTCGCGGCCCGGCAAGGATTGATCGCGATCCCGGCGCTCAGGCGGGACGGTCGAGGACGGCGCCCAGCGGTTCGGCCCGGTGGAACAGGTGCCCCTGTGCGCGGTGCGCGCCGAGGCGCTTGAGGGCATCCAGCGTTTCCTGATTCTCGACACCCTCGGCGATCGCATCGATCCTGAGCTGCGCGCAGATCCGACAGATGAATTCGACGATCGTCTGGTTGATCGGATCGCTGAGCAGGTTGAGGGTATAGCCCATGTCGATCTTCAGTCCGTCGACCTCGAGCGTGCGCAGATAGTCGAACGAGGTGAAGCCGCTGCCGAAGTCGTCGAGCAGGATCCGGTAGCCACGCGAGCGCAGGTTGCGTACGAAGTCACGGGCGCGATTGAGGTTGGACAAGGCCGCGGTTTCGGTGATTTCGAAGCAGATGCATTCCGGCGGAACCGCGTAGCGGTCGAGCATGCGCATCAGATAACGGGCGAACTGGTCGTCGGAGATGCTCGGTCCGGTGAGATTGATCGATACATACGACAGCGGCAGCTTGCCGCGCAGGCGGATATGCGTCTGCAGCATCTCCAGCGTGCGGCGTACCACCCAGCGGTCGATGCGGCCGGCGAGGCCGAAGCGATTGGCCGCGCCGAGGAATGCGCTCGGCGGTGACAGCTGCCCGTCCTCGCCCTGGACGCGGATCAGGATCTCGTAGGCGGGAACGCCGTCGCCGTCGATCGACACGATGCGCTGCGCGAACAGTTCGACGCGGTTGTCCGCCAGCGCCTCCTCGATCCGCGAGGCCCAGTCCATGTCGGCATGGGCCTGCCGGATGTCCTCGTCGCTGCCGTGATAGAGCTGGATCCGGTTGCGCCCCCGGCGCTTGGCGATATAGCAGGCGGTGTCCGCCTGGCTCATGACCTGTTCGGCGCTGCCGGAGGTGGTATCAACGACGCTGATGCCGATGCTGGCGCCGATCTGGAAGCTGCGGTCATGATGGCTGAACCGGAACCCGCGGATCGCCTGGGAGACCTGCTCGGCAATCGCCAGCGCGCTTTCCGGGAGCGTTTCGGGCAGGATCGCGGCGAACTCGTCGCCGCCCAGGCGGCACAGCAGCGCCTGCGGCGGCAACGCCGCCTTGAGTTCCGGCGCGAGCGCCCGCAACAGACGGTCGCCGACCGGATGCCCGCAGGTGTCGTTGATCAGCTTGAACTGGTCGAGGTCCAGATACAGCACGCAGTGCACCGCATCGCTGCTGCGGGCGGTTTCGAGGCGGTGGGCCAGCTCGGCCTCGAACTCGCGCCGGTTCGGCAGGTCGGTCAGCGGATCGTGGCTGGCCTGATAGACGAGTTGGTCGGACAGCAGGCGGGTGTGGGTCAGGTCGTGGAACACGATCACGCTGCCGAGCAGGTCGCCGTGCCGGCCGTGCAGCGGCGTCAGCGCGCATTCGACCGGACGCCTGCGGCCGTCGGCGGTTTCCAGCTGGGCGAACCGCGGCAACGCATCGCCGGCGTCGCCGCCGATGATGTCCGCCGTCGGGTCGGCGATGCGCGCGCCGCCGCGTTCGCCGTAGAGCCGGACGCGCGTGTCGAAGGGCTGGCCGACGAGCTCGTCGGCCGCATGGCCGATCAGGCGCGTGGCGGCCTCGTTGCAGTAGCGGATGCGGCCGCTGGCATCGCAGCGGATCACGGCGTCGGCGATGCCGCTGAGTGTGACCTGCGCCAGCTCCTTTTCCTCGAACAGCGCGTCCTGGTCGCGGCGCCGCTGCGAGACATCCTGGACCTGCGAGATGAGGTGCAGGGCGGTGCCGTCCTCGGCGCGCATCAGCGAGGTGTCGACCTGGGCGTAGATGATCGCGCCGGACTTGTGCAGGTAGCGCTTCTCCTGTGTGACACTGAGGGCGGCGTCCTGGCGCAGCAGCTCGAGCAGCTCCCGTTCCGCGCGGCGGTCGTCGACGTGCGTCAGATCGGTGACCGTCTGCTCGAGCAGGTCCTGCTCGGCGTATCCGAGCATGTCGCACAGCGCGCGGTTGACGTCGTGCCAGCGGCCGTCGAGATCGATCAGGGCCAGTCCGATCGGGGCATTGTCGAAGATCTGCCGGAACAGGCGCTCACTGGCGCGCAGGGCCAGCTCGGCGGTCTTGCGGGCTTCGATGTCGGCGAGGCTGCCGATCACGCGCAGCGGCTTGCCGTCCGGAGTCCGTTCGATGATGCGGCCGCGCTCCAGGACCCACTTGTAGTGGCCGTTCCTGCAGCGCAGGCGGTGTTCGCTGTGATAGGCCTCGGCGCAGCCGGTGAGATGGTCGTCGAGCGCGGTCTCGGCCGCCGCCAGATCGTCCGGATGGACGCGGGAGACCCAGACTTCGGCGGTATCGGACAGCTCGCCTTCGGCATAGCCGATGATGGCCAGATACTCGCGGGAATAGGTCACCTTGTCGGTGTCCACATGCCAGTCCCACAGGCCGAGGCCCAGCTCCTCCATCGCCCAGCGCCACAGCAGCGGATCGCTGGCGATCTGCTGCGGCGCGACGGGCCTGGAGTTGGCGATCAAGGGTGGGGGCTCCTGACGGATCGGGATCGGTGACCGGGGGAATGCCGCACGATAGCGACTTCGGCCGTCACTGCGCCAGTGCAGGCGCCCGCCGCCTGACCCCGCGGGCTACAATGGCGCTCTTTGGCAGCAGCGCCCGTTCCGTCATGTCATCCAAACAGAAGTCCGGCTATACCCATTTCGGTTACGAGGAAGTCCCGGTCGGAGAGAAGCAGCAACGTGTCGCCGGGGTGTTTACGTCGGTGGCGCGCCGCTACGACCTGATGAACGATCTCATGTCGTTCGGCATCCACCGCCTGTGGAAGCGCTTTGCCGTCGATCTGGCCGGCGTCCGCGCCGGCGAGCGCGTCCTCGATGTCGCCGGGGGAACCGGCGACCTGACCCGCGCCTTCGCGCAGGCGGTCGGGCCGCGGGGCATGGTGGTGCTGTCGGACATCAACGCGGCGATGCTCGGCGAGGGGCACCGCCGCCTGCTCGATCGCGGCGTGGTCAACGTGCCGTTGGTCCAGGCCAATGCCGAGAAGCTGCCGTTCGAGGAGGGCAGCTTCGACTGCATCACGATCGGCTTCGGCTTGCGCAACGTCACCGACAAGGAGGCCGCGCTGCGGTCGATGACCCGCTGCCTGAAGCCCGGCGGGCGCCTGCTGGTGCTGGAGTTTTCCAAGCCGCTCAACGAGACCCTGGCGCGCGCCTACGACCAGTATTCGTTCAAGCTGCTGCCGATGATGGGGCGGATGGTCGCGCGCGACGAGGACTCCTATCGCTACCTTGCGGAGTCGATCCGCATGCACCCGGACCAGCAGACGCTCAAGGGCATGATGGAGCGCGCGGGGCTCGACCGGGTACAGGTCTACAACCTCACCGGGGGCATCGTCGCGGTGCATCGCGGATTCCGCCTCGAATGACGGCGCCGGCGCTGCTGTGCGCGACCCTGGAGGTCGCGCTGAATCGGTATCTGGGCCTGGAGCCCGCGGTGCTGGGCGAATGCGAATCCCTGTCGGGAAGGGCGATCGAGCTGGCCTCGACGATGCCGCCGTGGTCGCTGTACATCGAGTTCCACCGTGGCGGGGTGCGGGTGCTGTCCGAACGCGATGCCGGCGACGTCAGCGTCAGCGGCACGCCCGGGCAGCTGCTGCGGCTCCTCGGATCCGTCGCGCAGGGCCGCAGCGGGCTGCCCGAAGGCCTGCGGATCGACGGCGACGTCGAGCTGTTACGCCGGTTCAACCGGATGCTGGCCAGGGTCGGCTTCGATCCGGAAGAGATCGCGAGTCAATGGCTCGGCGATGCGCCGGCCCATCGCCTGCTCGGCACCGTGCGCAGCGTGCTGGGGTGGGGGCGCCGGACGGCGGATACCCTGGCCCTGGATACCGCGGAGTATCTGCGCGAGGAGACGCGCGATCTCGCACGCGGCGCGGACGTGGACGAATGGATGGACGACGTCGACCGCCTGCGCGACGACGTGGCGCGTTTCGAGGCGCGCCTGCAACGCCTGGAGCCCGAATCAGAATCATGAAAGTGGCGACGTTCCGGTTTTCCCGGCTGAGCCGGGTCTGGCAGATCCGGCGGGTCAGCACGCGCTATGGCCTGCGCGAGTTTCTGGACGGCAAGCCGCGGGGCGACGGACGCCCACGGGGCGAGCGCCTGCGTCTGGCGCTGGAGGAACTCGGGCCGGTATTCATCAAGTTCGGGCAGGCCCTGTCGACGCGTCCGGATCTGGTGCCGCCGGACATCGCGGTCGAACTGGCCAAGCTGCAGGATCGGGTCCCGCCTTTCTCCAGCGAAGTCGCGCGTCAGATCATCGAGTCGGAACTCGGGCGTCCGCTCGAGGAAATGTTCGACGACTTCGAGTCAGAGCCATTGGCATCCGCGTCGGTGGCGCAGGTGCATGGCGCGCGCCTGAAGGGCGGCGACGACGGTGAGCCGGGTCTGGAGATCGTCGTCAAGGTGTTGCGTCCAGGCATCGAGACCGTCATCCGTGACGACATCGAGCTGCTGCATACGCTGGCGCAGATGGCCCACCGCTTCTCCGCCACCGCGCGGCGCCTGCGGCCGCGCGAGATCGTTGCCGAGTACGAGAAGGTCCTGCTCGACGAGCTCGACCTGATGAGGGAGGGCGCGAACTGTTCGCAGCTGCGCCGCAACTGGCTGGGGTCGGAGCTGATCTACCACCCGCTGGTGCACTGGGACTACACCCGCACCCGGGTCCTGGTCATGGAGCGCATCCACGGGATTTCGATCCGCGAACTCGACAAGTTGCGCGAACTCGGCGTCGATTTCACCGTGCTGTCGGAGCGCGGCGTCGAGATCTTCTTCAAGCAGACGTTCCGCGACAATTTCTTCCACGCCGACATGCATCCCGGCAACATCTTCGTCGACGCCTCCGATCCGGCTCATCCGAGCTACCTCGCGGTGGACTTCGGCATCGTCGGGCAGCTGACGCCGTCCGATCAGCGCTACCTGGCGGAGAATTTCTACGCCTTCTTCAACCGGGATTACCGGCGCGTCGCGGAGTTGCACGTCGAATCCGAGTGGATTCCGGCGGATACCCGGGTCGAGGAGTTCGAGGCGGCGGTCCGCACGGTGTGCGAGCCGATCTTCCAGCGTCCGCTGCGCGATATCTCCTTCGGCTTCTTCCTGTTGCGTCTGTTCCAGATCGCGCGACGTTTCGACTACCAGGTCCAGCCCCAGCTGGTGCTGCTGCAGAAGACGCTGCTGCAGATCGAGGGCTTGGGACGGCAGTTGAACCCGGATCTGGATCTGTGGAAGACCGCCAAGCCGATCATGGAAGAGTGGATGCGGCGGCGCCTGGGGCCGGCTGCCACGCTGGAACGGATGCGCGCGAACATGCCGACTCTGGCCGAATCCCTGCCGGAGCTGGCGCACCAGGCGCTGCGGCACCTGTCGCGCGGCGAGGGCCTGGGCGGTGGCCTCGGGCGGCGTGAACTGCAAGCGCTGCAGCAGCAGATGGAACAGTCAAGCCGGCGGCAGTTGCGGATGATCGCCGCCGGGGCGCTGGCGTTCTGTTCGGCCCTGGTCTACGTGTCCGGCAAGGGCTGGATGCTGGGCGGGGTGCCGCTGCTGAGCGCGGTGCTGGCCGCCGGCGCAGTCTGGCTGGCTTATCGCGCGCTCAGGGGCGAGCGGGACTGAGTGCCCGCCGCGGCTGCGGCGGGTAGCGGCGGAATCTGGCGGGGGGGTGCGGGCGGCGGAGCGTCCAGCGACGGACTCAGGCGCAGATGCACCGGATGCAGCGGCACGCCGTTCTCGCTGCGCGCGATGAACTCCGAGGGCGGGACCAGTTCGATGCCGAGCTCCGCAAGGTGCGGCAACTGTTCGGCGAGGACCGCGAGGGTTTCCGGGTGCGGGTGGCCGATCGCCAGTGCCGCACCGCGCTTCTGCGCCATCGCGATCAGGCGCTGGAACTGCACCCGCACGGCGGCGAATCCCCGCTCGTGATCGAGGAACACGCGCCGCCGGGTGGCGGCGATGCCGTAGGCGCGCGCCATTGGGTAGGCAACGCTCTGTGCGCTGGTCATGCTGTCGACGAAGTAGCCGACGCGGCGCAGACTCAGTTCGCGCATCAGCCAGTGCATCATGCTGCGGCTGGCGGTGGCGCTGCTGCCTTGGTGGTTGTTGACCCCGACCGCATACGGCACCGCGTCGAGCAGGCGTTCGAGCTGGGCGTGGCGTTGTGCCGCCGGCTGGTTCGCGGCAAGCGCCAGCGGGTGCACCGGTCCGGCGACGGGCTGCAGCGGGAGATGGACCAGGATTTCCTTGCCGGCGCTATGGGCGATCTGCGCGAGTTCGCGCGTGCGCGGGGCGTCGGGCAGGAATGAGCAGGCGACGGCGCCGGGCAGTGCGATGGCCGCCCGTCCCTCGGTCCAGGCATAGCCGAGGTCGTCGATGACGATGCTGATCAGCGCGCCGGCCTGAGCCGCCGGGATCAGACCGGCCGCCAGCAGCAGGGCCCACGCGGATCCGATAACGCGCCAGCGTCGCCGGCCGCCGCAGCGGCTGGCGGCGCTGCGCGTGCGTGGCCCGAGGTGACGTGCCACGCGGGGTCGCATCGTCAGCGGTTCTGGACGATGACCAGTCCCCGCAGCACATTGAGCGCTTCGTAGAGGACGTAGTCGTTCTCGGCCAGTTCGCGCGCGGCCTTGGCTTCCTTCTCCTGCTCTTCGCGCTTCTTCGCGATCTCGTCCTTGTGCTCGGCGTCGCCGTTTTCGTTGGCGAGGCTGTTGGCCAGGTCGGCCTCGGTGATCGGATCGAAGCCGGAGGATTCGCCGTCGTCCTTCTTGGTGACCGGCAGCGGGCGGACGGTGATGTCAGGGTCGATGCCTTCGGCCTGGATCGAACGACCCGCCGGGGTGTAGTAACGCGCAGTGGTGATCTTGATGGCGCCTTCGTTCGACAGTGGCAGGATCGTCTGCACCGAGCCCTTGCCGAAGCTGCGCGAGCCGAGCAGGACCGCGCGCTTCTGGTCCTGCAGCGCGCCGGCGACGATTTCGGAGGCTGACGCAGAACCGCCGTTGATCAGCACCACGATCGGCTTGCCCTTGAGCAGGTCGCCGCCGCTGGCGCTGAACTGGCGCTGCGCCGCCGCTTCGCGGCCCTTGATCGTGACGATGGCGCCGCGATCGAGGAAGTTGTCGCTGACTTTGACGGCGGCGTCGAGGACCCCGCCGGGGTTGTTGCGCAGATCGAGCACCAGACCGTCGAGCGGGCCGTCCTTCTGCAACTTGTCGAATTCGCGCAGCAGCGTCGGCTCGGTTTCGGTGGTGAAGCTGGAAATGCGCAGATAGCCCATGCGCGGGGCAAGCATGCGGCTGCGGACGCTGGCGACCTTGATGACGTCGCGCTCGATCTCGACGACCTTCGGCGCGGCCTCGCCGTCGCGGATCAGCGTCAGCTTGATCGACGTCCCCGGTTCGCCGCGCATTTTGGAGACCGCATCGCTCAGGGTCAGGCCCTTGACCGGGGTTTCGTCGATCTTGACGATCAGGTCGCCCGAGAGGATGCCGGCCTTCGCCGCCGGGGTGTCGTCGATCGGGGCGACGACGCGGACGAAGCCGTCCTGCATCTGGACTTCGATGCCCAGTCCGCCGAACTTGCCGGTGGTGGCAATGTTCATGTCGCGGAATTCATCCTTGTCCAGGTAGGCCGAGTGCGGATCCAGGCCCCCGAGCATGCCGCGGACGGCGTTTTCGAGCAGGGTTTCGTCGTCGACCGGCTCGACATAGTCCGATTTCACCCGGTTCAGGATCTCGACGAAGGTTTGCAGATCCTTCAGCGGCAGGTTTTCCGAGGCCGTCGATTTGTCGGCCAATACGCCCGACGTCAGGCTCACCGAGGCGCCGATCAGGATGCCGGCGGCGGTGGCCAGCGGAACGCGGAAATTCAAGGACATGGAGCGAAGGTTCGGAATCTGTGCAGGTTTGTGAAGATAGCAACTGTCAGACTGCGCGAAAAGCGCCGGGTTCCGTGGCGAGCTGCCGTTCAGCGCGCCAACCAGCGCCGCGGGTCAATTGCATCGGCCTTGTGGCGAAGCTCGAAATAGACGCCGAACTGTTCGTGGCCCCCGGTGTTGCCGGCGCGGGCGACCACCTGCCCGGCCTTGACGCCGTCGCCGACCTTGACCGTGGTCGAGCTGTTGTGGCCGTAAAGGCTGTAGTAGCTGCCTTCGTGCTCGATCAGCACGATCAGCCCGTAGCGGTGCATCCAGCCGACGTAGACGACACGACCGCGGGCGACGGCCTTGACCGGATCGCCTTCGTCGGCGGCGATCCAGTGTCCTTTCCAGTTCAGCTGGCCACCGGCTTTCTGCGCGCCGTAGCTCGCCAGCAGCTTGCCGCGGACCGGCCATGGGAGCTTGCCCTTGAGCTTGGCGAACGGCTGGTCGTAGAAGCGGTTGTCCGCCGGGAGGTCCGACAGGGTGTCGCGCAGGCGTTCGATCAGCTGCTGGATCGAACGTTCGTCGGCCTGCAGCTGCTTCAGGGTGCCGCGCTCGTCCGTCAGGCGTTTCTTGATCTTGTTCAACGCGTTGCGGCGATCGCGCTGGGATTGTTCGAGCCGCTTCAGGGTGGTTTCGCGGCTGCGCGCGATTTCGTCGAGGTGCTCGACTTCCGTCTGCAGGCGCTCGGTGAGTTCGTCCAGTGCCCGGACCCGCTGCTGGATCTCGGTCAGCACGCCGGCCTGCGCGCGCTGCAGGTAGTCGTAGTAGACCAGGATGCGGCCGACGTGCTGGGCGTCGTTCTGTCGCAGCAGCAACTGCGTCTGTCCCTGCCGGCCGACCATGTACGCGGTGCGCATCTGCCGGCGCAGCGACTCCAGCCCGCCCTTCAGCGCCTGCCCGGCTTCCTCGCGCTCCGCGGTGGTGGTTTCGATGCGCCGCTTCTGGTCGGCGATCTGGCTGCGCTGGGCCTCGGACTCCTCACGCAGGGTCGCGGCCTGGCGCTCGAGTGCCTGCAGCTCCCGGGTCAGTGCATCCTGGTCGGATTGTTGCTTCTCGATCGCGCGGGTCAGTTTGGCGATGCGGCTCCGGACCTGTTCGAGCGAAGCCTGCTGCTTGCCGAGGTCGGAGGCGGCCTGCGCGCCCGGGCAGAGCAGCAGGCACAGACAGACGATCAGGAGATTGGTCCGGAACATGCGATAATGCTAGCCGGTTTCCCCACCTGACTGGGGCGGAACCGGGAACATCCCGGTGCTTCCTCGACGAATTACCCATCCAATCGGAAAAGATGGACCAGATCCTCGAATTTGCCGGCAACCATCCCGTCCTGTTCGCGATGCTGGGCGGCGCAATCGCCCTGTTTATCGCCAACGAGGTGCATGCGGCCGTGGCCGGTGGCAAGCGGCTCAACGTCACCGAGGCCGTGCGCCTGATCAATGACCGGGATCCGATCATTCTCGACGTGCGCAATCCGGCCGATTTCAAGCGCGGCCATCTGCTGCATGCGCAGAGCGCGCCGCTGGCGAAGCTCGACGAGCACATGGGCCGTATCGGCAAGGACAAGGCGCGCCCGGTGCTGGTGTATTGCGCGATCGGTTCGAGCTCCAGTACGGCGGCCGACAAGCTCAAGAAGAGCGGCTTCGCCGAGGTTTACCCGCTGCGCGGCGGGATCAACGCGTGGGTCGGCGCCAACCTCCCGGTGACGACCAAGTGAAACCGGTGCGCATGTACAGCACCCTGATGTGTCCATTCTGTGTGATGGCGAGGCGCCTGCTGGCGGCCAAGGGGGCGCATGTTGATGAAATCAGGGTCGACGAGGCGCCGGGGCGCCGCGCCGAGATGACCCAGCTCACCGGACGCCATACGGTGCCCCAGATTTTCGTCGGAGACGTACACGTGGGCGGCTGCGACGACCTATACGCCCTTGATCGCAGTGGGCGTCTCGATTCACTTCTCAACGATTGAACAAACGAAACATGAGCGAAACCCAGAATTCCGGCGCGGCCGGTCAGACGCCGCCGACCGGCCAGCCCGGCAAGGAAGCGCGCCAGGTCGTGGTACAGAAGATCTACGTCCAGGACGCCTCGCTGGAGGTGCCGCTGGCGCCGCAGATCTTCGCCCGGCAGTGGCAGCCGAAGATGGACGTGCAGGTCAACACCGGCGTCAAGGCGGTCGACGAGGCCAACTTCGTCGTGACGGTGTCGCTGACCGTCACCGCCAAGCTCGGCGACGACGTGGCGTTTCTCGCCGAGGCGCATCAGGCGGGTGTGTTCACCGTCACCGGTTTCGCCAGCGACGCAGAGAAGCAGGCGGTCCTCGGCGGTTACTGCCCCGGCATGGTGTTCCCGTTCGCGCGGGAGACGATCGCCGATCTGGTGCAGCGGGGCGGGTTCCCGCAGGTTCTGCTGCAGCCGATCAACTTCGAAGCGCTGTACCTGCAGCACCTGAATCAGCAGAAGGCTCAGGCTGCCGCGACGGCTTCGGCCGAACAGACGTCCGGACAGAGCGCCTGATCCTTGCGGGTCGGCCGCCGTCCGGCGGCCCGTCTGGAGTGGATTTCGTCGATGGAGGGATGACGCCATGATGCATCACGTTGGAGTCATCGGAGCCGGGTCCTTCGGGACGGCGCTGGCCATTCAGCTTGCGCGCCGGGGCTCGCCCACGCTGCTGTGGGGTCGCGATGCCGAGCGGATCGCGCAGATGCAGTCCGAGCGCGAGAACCAGCAGTACCTTCCGGGCTGTCATTTCCCGGTCAAGCTGGTGGCGACGTCCGATCTCGAGGCGACGGTTGCTGAATCCGAGGATCTTCTGATCGCGACCCCGTCGCACGCCCTGCGCCAGACGCTGCAGGTGCTGCGGCCGCTGTTGCGCCCCGGGCAGGGTATCGCCAGCGCCTGCAAGGGGCTGGAGCCGCGGACCAGCCATCTGGTGCACGAGGTGATCGAGGCCGAGGTCGGGCCGGAGCATCCGATGGCGGTGATCTCCGGGCCAACCTTCGCCAAGGAGCTCGGGCTGGGATTGCCGACCGCGGTGACGATTGCCTCTCCGGATCAGGGCTTCGCCGAGCGCGTCGCGATGCGGATGCACGGGGATGGCTTCAGAGCCTACTGGACGGATGATCTGCCGGGCGTAGAGATTGGCGGCGCGGCCAAGAACGTCATGGCGATCGGCGTCGGCATCGCCGACGGCCTCGGACTCGGCGCCAATACCCGCGCGGCGCTGATCACGCGCGGCATGGCCGAGATCATGCGGCTGGCGGAGGCGCTTGGCGCGCGTGCCGAGACCCTCATGGGCCTGGCCGGCATGGGCGATCTGGTGCTGACCTGCACCGACAACCAGTCCCGCAACCGGCGCATGGGGCTGTTGCTGGCGCAGGGGCGCACGGTGAACGAGGCGATTCACGAAATTCGACAGGTCGTCGAGGGGGTGCGCGCGGCGCCGGAGGTGTTGCGGCTGGCCACGCGCGTGGATGTGGACATGCCGATCACGGCTGCGGTGACGGCGGTTCTCGACGGCGACCTGTCTCCGGTGGAGGCGGTGCGTGCGCTGGCGACACGGCCGGCCAAGGCGGAGACCGACTAGCCGTCGTCGCCGGTAGGCGCGAAGTCCAGCTGGCGCCAGGCTTCGTAGACGGCGATCGCCGCTGCGTTCGACAGGTTCAGGCTGCGCGAGCCGGGACGCATCGGCAACAGCAGCCGCTGCGATTCCGGAATCTGTCCGATCACCGACTCGGGGAGTCCGCGCGTCTCCGGACCGAACAACAGGATGTCGCCGTTGCGATACCGGGCGCGGTCATAGCGCTGCCGACCGCGCGTCGTGAACGCAAAAATCCGGGCGTCGGCGAATTGCCGGCGCAGATCGTCGAGCGAGCGGTGCTCGCTGACATGCGCCAGTTCGGCATAGTCCAGCCCGGCGCGGCGAACCGATTTCTCGTTCAAATGAAAGCCGAGCGGATGGATCAGGTGCAACTCGGCGCCCGTGTTCGCGCACAGGCGGATGATGTTGCCGGTGTTCGGCGGGATCTCGGGCTGGTACAGCGCGACGCGGATCATCGGGTCAGCGTCGCGGATCCGGGCGCTCGGCGCCGCAGGACCAGCAGACCTCGAACGTGACTGGCGATTCCTCGCCGCAGCCGCAACGCCACTGGCCGTGTGCGTGCCGCCTGCGTTCGTACTGGCGCAACAGCTCGAGCGCGCGCGGACGATCGCGGTCGTCGCTGAGGATCAGGCGGGGGTAGGCATTGGCGGGCAGTTCGCCGCGGCCGCTCCACAGGCCCGATCCGGTAATGCTGACCTCGATCGAATGAGATGCCAGCATTGCCCGCAGGATCTCGGCCTCGACCGGATCGGCGGCTTCGTAAAGGGTGTTCATGGAGCGCGAATAGCCGTTGTCGCGTGCGTTGACAGCACCATGGGCGGAGCCTAGGCTCCCGCGTGAATTCAGTCCAGCGGATCCCTCGATGAGAAGACTTTTCGCATACGCAGTCGCCGCGGCCTTGTCGGTGGGCGTTGCGACCGCCACCGCGCAGACCGACAGCGCGGTCATCGACGAAGCCCCGTCCGCTCCGGCAATGGCTGTCGATCTGATCGTGATCCGGCCCCTGAGTCTGGCGATGACGATCGTCGGGACCGGGCTGTATGTCATCCAGTTGCCGCTGGACCTGATCCAGATGGACTTCGAGACGCCCGCCCGCAAGCTCGTCGTCGAACCGGCGCAGTACACGTTCACGCGCCCGCTCGGCCAGCTCGAGTAACTCGCGCCGGGCCTTGGCGGCCCATCTCAATAGCGCTGAATCCACGCCGTCAGCGGATGGCGATGGCGGTGTCGCGCCGCTTGACCCCGGATACTCTACACGGTAGCGTCTGCTCAATAACTGAAGAAGCGCCTAGAATCCGGCTGTTCGACCGGAGTGTGGTCTTCTCAGCCACTGCGTGGCCGAACCGAATCGGCGCCGCGCGAACGTGCGATAGAGATGGAGAGCGTCTGTTGACAAGGGGAGCGGCGAGTCCGGCCGGGGTGTCCGTATGGACGCACTCGGGCCTTGATGTTGCAGCGACATCGAGGGTGCTCGCGGGCGGGATTGCGTCCGAATCTCTTTTCTCGATTTTCTGTTCAGGTATGACTGCCGCTCGATCCGCGGCGGTCTCGTCGCGCACGTGTCCGTTGGATATGTCAGGGGGGCGCGGCTTTCGCCCGCCACGAACATGAGTCAAACGGGGGTCGGCGGCGGTCGCATGGCCCGGGATGACGGTAGCTGCCGTGCCCGCGCGATGTCCAAGCCCGTCGTGGCCCCGGGTCCTTTAGGAGGGTTGTTCATGCGGGATGATCAGATGTTGGGGGCGGGCCGGGGACGTGCGGGTGGCAACACGGGCGTCAGGCGGCTGTTCGGCTATGGTCTGGGGGTGGCGGCGGCGGGTTTGTTCAGTGCGCCGGCGCTCGCGACCAATGGCTACTTTTCTCACGGTTACAGCGCGTCGCAGAGCGCGATGGGCGGCGCCGGAACGGCACTGGTGGAGGACGCGCTGGTTGCGTCGATCAATCCGGGTGCGTCGGTCTGGATCGGCAACCGCATGGACGTCAACCTTGCGTTGTTTGCGCCGATCCGCGACTACACCGCGAGCGAACGTGGCCCCGATGCGCAGCAGAGCATCTTCTCCATCAGTCCGGGCACGATCCGTAGCGACAACGATCTGTATTACATCCCCGGCTTCGCGGTGAACTGGGCCATCGATGAGACCCAGAGCTGGGGCATCGCGGTCTACGGCAACGGCGGGATGAATACCGAGTATCACGGAAACACCGCGCACTTCGCCCAGGGGTTGGCGATGCAGGACCCGACCGGTCTGCTGCTCGACATCAATTTCGAGACCGAATGCCAGGGAACCTTCGGCGGTGGCCCGCCGGTCGAAGGCGCCGAAGACCAGGCCGGCCTGTGCGGCAACGACGATCCGACCGCGGGGGTCGACCTGATCCAGCTGTTCATCACGCCGTATTACTCGCGCAAGATCGGTGAGCGGACCTCGATCGGCATTTCGCCGATCATCGCCGCGCAACGGTTCCGGGCAGACGGCCTGAAGGCATTCGCACGGTTTTCGAACTCGCCGGACAATGTTTCCGACAACGGCTTCGATTACTCCTACGGGTACGGTGGTCGCATCGGTTTCCTGACGGGGGCGATTCCGGGCTTCGGATTCGGTGCTTCGTATCAGACGAAGATCAAGATGACCGAGTTCGACAAGTACAAGGGCCTGTTCGCCGAGCAGGGCGGTTTCGACATTCCGTCGTCCTGGAACGTCGGCATCTCGGCGCATCTGAGCGACAACCAGCGCCTGGCGCTCGACTGGCAGCGGATCAACTTCAGTGAGGTGCGTTCGGTCGGCAATTCGCTGGATCCGAACCGCTTCGTGAACGGATGTGCGCTGCCGGTGCTGCTCGGTGACTTCCTTGCCGACAATCCGTTGTTCGACGTGCTGATCAACGCGCCCGAGAAGGATCCGAGCGCCTGTCTCGGCGCGGCGACCGGGCCCGGGTTCGGGTGGGAGGACATGGATGTCTACAAGGTCGGCTACCAGCTCAAGTTCGCGAGCTTCAAGTTCCGCGTGGGCTACAGCATGACCAAGCAGCCGATTCCGAGTCGCGAGGTCCTGTTCAACATCCTGGCGCCGGCGGTGATCGACAATCACTACACCGCCGGTCTGTCGTACCAGATGTCCACCGCGCTGGGCTTCGAGTTCGCGCTGATGTATGCCGAGGATAACCCGGTCAAGGGCAAGAATCCCCTGAGCAACACCGATGCCACGGTGATCGATCTGATCGGCTTCGGGGCCAGCACCGACCAGGCCTTCGGACAGGATCCGCAGGATCAGGATCTGTCGCTCGACATGCATCAGTGGCAGGCGGTTTTCGGTGTCAGCTACCGTTTCAAGTAAGCGTCGCGGCCCGGCGCGGACCATTAGAACAAGAGGAGAGACAAGGATGAAAACCAAGCGTATGCGTGTGCCGGCGGGGATCCTCGCGTTGTGCGGTTCGGTGCTGGCGATGCTGTCGACCGTTGCGTCGGCCGCCGCGCTGCAGCCTTACGTTCTGGCCTACAGTACCGACGCCGCACTGCAGGCGGAGACCGATGCTGTCGTCGGCAAGCTCACGGGGGCGGGGTTCGAGGTCATCGGGCAGTACAGCCCGTACGACGGAACCGTCGTCATCGGGGTCACCAGCGACGCCCTCAAGCAGGCGGCCGCAGCCACCGAGATGGGCGGGTTCGCCGCCGCCGAGCACGTCGCGCTGACGTCGGTCAACGGTGCGGTCCAGGTCAGCTATCTGAATCCGCCGTACATGGCAGCAGCGTATCGGCTGAAGACGGATCTGGCCGACGTCGCCGCGGCGATGACGGCCGCGCTCGGCGCCGAGAAGACTTTCGGGACCGAGAAGGGGCGTGATGCCGACGACCTGCAGAAGTTCCACTACATGGTGGGCATGGAGTACTTCGACGACACCTACAAGCTCGGCAGTTACGGTAGCTATGAGGACGCCGTGAAGGCGGTCGAGGCCAACCTCGAGAAGAACGTCGGCGGTGCGGCGAAGGTCTATCGCGTTGATGTGCCGGGCAAGCAACAGACCGTGTTCGGGGTGTCGCGAGCGAAAGTCGGAGACGAGCGCGCGAACGATCGTCACATCATGCAGGATGTCGTCGATGCATCGTTCGACATCAAGACCAGTGCCTATCTGCCGTACCAGATGATGGTCAATGGCAAGGATGTCGTGGCCCTGCACATGCGCTTCCGCATGGCGGTCTGGCATCCGGACCTGACGATGGTGACCTTCGGCAAGCTGATGTCGAGCCCCGGCGCGATCGAGGAGCTGCTGGATGAAGTGGCCGGTGGTGACGCCAAGAAGGACTTCAGCTTCTGACGACGTTCCGGGCGGTGGTCCGCGTGTCGCGGACGCCGCCCGGGCGGCCTAGCCTAGGGCTTGATGTAGGCACAGGCCTCTTCGATCTGCAGGCGCGCCAGTTCGGCGACGCCGGATTCGACGATACGCACATCCGGGAGCACCCGGTCACGCCCGATCTGCCGGGCTTCGAGCGTATTGTTGCAGACGCGGAATTCGACGCCCTTGAACATCAGGGTGTCGACCAGCGCGTCGTAGCTGTTGCCGTGCTCGTCGGCATTGCCCGAGAGCAGAAAATCGATTCCGCGGCCGAGCGCCACCACGACGATGCGCGTGTCCGGGCGTGCCTTCAGGTGATTGGTGATGTTGCGAATCGCCGGAATCGCGCGCGCGGTGTCGGAGATGTGATAGACGACGTGATGCGGCTTGGCGCCGGTGTTCGCGCTGACGGCGCCGGTGCCCAGCAGCGCGGAGGCGGCCGCCAGCCGGCGCAGCAGGCCGCGGCGCTGCGGGTTGGTGGGGGCGTCATCCTTCGGGGCGTGGTCCATGAGGCTTCCGGTGGTTGCGGGAGAATGTCGATGGTCGGACGGAACGACGACCGCTGTCGAGTCAGACGTCCGACCGGGATTTGCGGGTTTTGTTCGCCTTGCGGGCGGTCCCGGGCGGCTTGCAGGCCGCGGTGACCGCCGTGAAATGAGTCTGCAGGAAGGCGGCGCCGCGCTCGAGCACGTAGTAGCGGAAGGCTTCGGCGGCCGGCGACAGCGTGCGCGCACGGACATGCACGATGTGCCAGTGGCGCATCAGCGGCATGTCTTCGATCGGCAGGCAGCGCAGGCGGGCGGACGCCAGTTCGACCTCCGCGGTGTGCAGCGACAGGAACGACAGCCCCATGTTCGCCATCACCGCCTGCTTGATGCTTTCGTTGCTGGTCATCTGCATGATCACCGGCGGGTCTATGTGCCACTGGCCAAACACGCTTTCCATCGCCAGCCGCGTCCCCGAGCCGTGTTCGCGGATGATGAAGGCCTCGCCCGACAGCATCTCCGGCGTGACCTGGGCGCGGTCGGCGAGTCGATGCCCGGCGCCGGCGACGACCGCGAGCGGGTGGGGCGCGAAGGGTTCGGCGCGCGTGTCGAGCTCGCGTGGCGGCCGCCCCATCACGGCCAGATCCACCTCGTTGCGGTGCAGACTGTCGACCAGATCCTGGCGGTTGCCCTCGGTGAGGCGGATATCGACGCCCGGATGGTCCTGGAGGAATCCGGTCAGCAGGCTGGGCAGGAAATACTTGGCCGTTCCGAGCATGCCGATCGACAGGCGCCCGACCTCGACCTTGCGCAGTCGCGCGATCAGGTCTTCGGCGTCCTTGAGCGCGGCGAGGACGCGCCGGGCATGCACCAGCAGATATTCCCCCGTGATGGTCAGCGAAACGGCGCTGCGGCTGCGCTCGAACAGCGGAAGCCCGACCAGCGTCTCGAGCTGGCGGATCTGCATCGAGATCGCCGGCGGGGTCAGGTGCAGCTCTTCGGCGGCGCGCACGAAGCTCAGGTGCCGTGCGACCGCGGCAAATACCTCGAGCTGGCGTGTGGTGGCCCTGAACATCAGTAAATATTGATCTGAATGCTAAAAAATCATGAATTTTATTTAACGTATACCTCCCCTAGCATGGCTGCAAGCCCTGGAGACATCTGCAGAGGAGCGCAGCGATGAACGATCTGGCCTCGACCCCCACCGCCGACAAACCGCGCGGCCGCTATGACGCGGGGGTCCTCAAGTACAAGGAAATGGGTTACTGGCTGCCGGACTACGAGCCCAAGGAAACCGATCTGATCTGCGTGTTCCGGATCACGCCGCAGGACGGCGTCGATGCCGAGGAGGCCGCGGCCGCGGTGGCCGGCGAATCCTCGACCGCGACCTGGACCGTGGTCTGGACCGATCTGCTGACCGCCTGTGACAGCTATCGCGCCAAGGCGTACCGGGTCGACGAGGTGCCGAATACCGGCCCGGCATTCGACACCCCGCAGCAATACTTTGCGTACGTTGCCTACGACCTGATCCTGTTCGAGCCGGGCTCGATCGCCAATCTCACTGCGTCAATCATCGGCAACGTGTTTTCGTTCAAGCCGCTGCGGGCCTGCCGGCTCGAGGACATGCGGATCCCGGCCGCCTACGTCACGACCTTTCCGGGGCCGCCGACCGGCATCGTCGTGGAGCGCGAGCGCCTGAACAATTACGGGCGCGCCCTGCTCGGCGCGACGATGAAGCCCAAGCTCGGGCTGTCGGGGCGTAACTACGGCCGCGTGGTCTACGAGGCGCTCAAGGGCGGGCTCGACTTCACCAAGGACGACGAGAACATCAACTCGCAGGCGTTCATGCACTGGCGGGATCGCTTCCTCTACTGCACCGAGGCGGTCAACCGCGCCAGCGCCACCAGCGGCGAGGTCAAGGGGCACTACCTCAACATCACCGCCGGCACCATGGAGCAGATGTACGAGCGTGCCGAGTTCGCCAAGGAGCTGGGGGCGCCGATCGTGATGATCGATCTGGTGATCGGGTACACCGCGATCCAGTCGATCAGCAAGTGGTGCCGCGACAACGACATGATCCTGCACATGCATCGCGCCGGACATGGAACCTACACGCGGCAGAAGAACCACGGCGTATCGTTCCGCGTCATCGCCAAGTGGCTGCGCCTGGCGGGCGTCGACCACCTGCATGCCGGCACCGCCGTCGGCAAGCTGGAAGGTGACCCGATGACCGTGCAGGGCTACTACAACGTCTGCCGCGAGGCCTACACGCGTCAGGATCTGTCGCGCGGGCTGTTCTTCGATCAGGACTGGGTCGATCTGCGCAAGGTCATGCCGGTGGCCTCCGGTGGCATTCACGCTGGACAGATGCACCAGCTGCTGACCCTGTTCGGGGACGACGTGGTGCTGCAGTTCGGTGGCGGCACGATCGGACATCCCGGCGGCATCCAGGCCGGCGCGATCGCCAACCGCGTCGCGCTCGAGACCATGACCAAGGCCCGCAACGAAGGGCGCGACATCGCCAACGAAGGGCCCGAGATCCTCGAGCAGGCGGCCAAGTGGTGCACGCCGCTGAAACAGGCGCTGGAGACCTGGAAGGACGTCACGTTCAACTATGCGTCGACCGACACCCCTGACTTCGTCGCCACGCCGACGGCGTCGGCCTGATCAACGGGAGTATTGCCATGCGACTGACACAAGGTGCGTTTTCCTTCTTGCCGGATCTGAGCGACGACGAGATTCGCGCACAGGTCGATTACGGCCTCGAGCGCGGCTGGGCCTGGGCCATCGAGACAACGGATGATCCGCATCCGCGCAATACCTACTGGGAAATGTGGGGCACGCCGATGTTCGGCCTCAAGGACGGCGCGGCCGTGCTGTACGAACTCGAAGCCTGCCGCAAGGGGCATGCCGATCAGTACATCCGTCTGTGCGCCTTCGATTCGACCCGAGGTGTGGAGTCGATCCGGCTGGCGTTCATCGTCAACCGGCCGGCCGAGGAGCCCGGTTTCGCGTTGCAGCGCCAGGATGGCAGCGGGCGTAGCATTCGCTATGGTCTCAAGCCCTACTCGGCCGACCGGCCGCAGGGCATGCGCTATCGGGAGTGAGCCGATGATGGCGGAAGACATGGCGAACACGCCGGTGTCCGCTGCCGTGGATGGTACCGCGGCGGGGGGCGGGGCGGGGATCGATCTGCAGGCGCTGCTGCGTGACACGGATGTGCAGGGCGTGCTCGATCAGCTCGATCGCGAGCTGATCGGGCTCAAGCCGGTGAAGCGACGGATCCGCGAGATCGCGTCGTTCCTGCTGGTGTCGAGGGCGCGCAAGCAGCTCGGGCTGGAGGCCGCGCCGCCGAGCCTGCACATGTGCTTCACCGGCAATCCCGGAACCGGCAAGACCACCGTCGCGACGCGGATGGCCGACATCCTTCACCGGCTCGGCTATGTGCGCAAAGGACACCTGGTGACGGTGACGCGCGACGATCTGGTCGGGCAGTACATCGGCCATACCGCGCCCAAGACCAAGGAGATCCTCAAGCGCGCGATGGGCGGCGTGTTGTTCATCGACGAGGCCTACTACCTGTATCGGCCGGAGAACGAACGCGACTACGGACAGGAGGCGATCGAGATCCTGCTGCAGGCGATGGAGAACCACCGCGACGATCTGGTCGTGATCCTGGCCGGTTACAAGGACCGGATGGACACCTTCTTCAAGGCCAACGCCGGAATGGCGTCGCGCATCGCCCACCACATCGATTTTCCTGACTACGACGAGGCCGAGCTGCTGGCGATCGCGCAGCTGATGCTCGAGCAGATGAACTACCACCTCGACGACGACGGTCAGGTGGCGATGCGCGACTACATCGCCCGGCGTATCCGGCAACCCAACTTCGCCAATGCGCGTTCGATCCGCAACGCGCTGGACCGGGCGCGCCTGCGTCAGGCCAGCCGCCTGTTCGCTGCGGAGCGGATCGTCGATGCGGACATGCTCAGCGCGCTGAGCGCAGAGGATCTGAGGGCCTCGCGCGTGTTCCAGGATGCGGCCGACGGGCCACAACATGACAAGGGGGGCGGCAGATGAGGATGTATACCGGCAGAACGACGCTGTCGAAGTTCCTGATCGAACAGTTGCAGGACGTCGACGACGGCGGCCAGCTCGCGGGTCTGCTGGTCGACGTCGCGGCAGCGGTCAAGACGATCGCGGCGCTGACCGGGCGCGGCGCGCTCGGTGGGCATCACGGCGAGGCCGGCAGCGCCAACATCCACGGCGAGACCCAGACCCGGCTCGACCTGCTTGCCGACGAAATCATGGTCGAGCACTGCGACTGGAACGGACTGGTCGCCGGCATGGTTTCCGAGGAGCGGGATGAGCCGATCTGGGTCCAGTCCGAGGAGCAGAAGGGCGGCTATCTGCTGATCTTCGATCCGCTCGACGGCTCGTCCAACGTCGCGATGAACGTCTCGGTGGGCACGATTTTCTCGATCCTGCGCTGCCCCGAGGACAGCCGCCAGGACGCGAGCGACTTCCTGCAGGTCGGCTCCGGGCAGGTTGCGGCCGGTTATGCGATCTACGGGCCGGCGACGATGCTGGTCGTCACCGTCGGCAAGGGTACGCACGGGTTCACGCTGGATCGCGAGGTCGGCAACTTCGTGCTCACGCATCCGGACATCTCGATTCCGGAGGAGACCAGCGAGTTCGCGATCAACACCAGCAACGAGCGCTTCTGGGAACCGCCGGTACAGCGCTACGTCAGTGAGTGCAAGGCCGGATCGACCGGGGTGCGCAAACGGGATTTCAACATGCGCTGGATCGCGTCGATGGTCGCGGATGTGCACCGCATCCTGATGCGCGGCGGGATCTTCATGTATCCGCGCGACACCAAGGACCCGGCCAAGCCGGGGCGTTTGCGGCTGCTCTACGAGGCCAACCCGATCGCATTCGTGATCGAGCAGGCCGGCGGCGCGGCGTCCACCGGGCGCGTGCGCCTGATGGATGTGCCTCCCGAACTGCTGCATCAGCGCATCCCGGTGATCCTGGGATCGCGCAACGAAATCGAGCGGATCGAGCGGTACCACCGCGAATACGACAGCGGCGACGACAAGCCGTATGTGAATCCGCTGTTCAAGGAACGCTCGCTGTTCCGCGCCGAGGCCTGATCGGCGCGGCGACCGCAGCACCAGATCTCAACCGGAGGGGGCGTCATGTCGACGAAACATCCCATCATTGCAGTGACCGGCTCTTCCGGAGCCGGAACGACGACGGTCATGCGCGCGTTCGAACACATCTTCCGGCGCGAGAAGATCAAGGCCGCGACGATCGAGGGCGATGCCTTCCATCGATACGACCGCGTCGGCATGCGTGCGGCGATGAAGGAGTACGAGGAGCGCGGGCACCGGCATCTGAGCCACTTCGGACCGGAGGCGAACCTGCTGACCGAGCTCGAGGGCGCCTTCCGCAGCTACGGCGAATCCGGAAGCTGCCAGACGCGCCGGTATCTGCACGATCACGACGAAGCCGCGCCATTCGGTCAGGATCCCGGGACTTTCACCCCCTGGGCCGAGATCGAGAGCGGGACCGATCTGCTGTTCTACGAGGGGTTGCACGGCGCGTATGCGGACGAGGAGGTCAATTGCGCGGAGCACGTCGACCTGTTGGTCGGGGTCGTGCCGATCATCAATCTCGAATGGATCCAGAAGCTGCATCGCGACAAGAACATGCGGGGTTATTCGCAGGAGGCGGTGGTCGACACGATCCTGCGCCGGATGCCCGACTACGTGAACCATATCTGTCCGCAGTTCTCCCGCACTCACGTCAACTTCCAGCGCGTGCCGGCGGTGGATACGTCGAACCCGTTCATCGCGCGGGATGTGCCGACCGCGGACGAGAGCCTGGTGGTGATCCGCTTCGCCGATCCGCACGGCATCGATTTTCCGTACCTGTTGTCGATGTTGCACGGCTCGTGGATGAGCAGGCCGAACAACATCCTGATTCCCGGCGGAAAAATGGGGCTGGCGCTGCAGCTGATCCTGACCCCGATGATCCTGCGTCTGATGGACCAGAAGCGTCGGGCATGAGGGCGTGATGGCGCCCGCGATGCCGATCGATCTGGTGCTGTTCGATCTCGACGGAACCCTGGTCGACACCGCGCCGGAGATCGCCGAGACGGTCAACGATGTGCTGCTCGCCGAGGGGATGGCGCCCCTGCCGGAAGCGGATATCCGCGCCTGGATCGGTCACGGTGCGCGCACGACCCTGGCGCAGGCCTACGCCCGCCGGTCGGCGCAGTCCCTCGATGCGGTGCTCGGCGGCTCGGAGATCGATCGCCTGTTCGCCGCATTCGCGCGACGCCATGCCGAGCACGTCGGGACGCGCAGCCGGCTCTATCCAGGTGTCCTGACCGGATTGTCGCGCCTCGCGCAGATGGGAATCGCATTGGCACTGGTGACCAACAAGGAGTCACGTTTCGTCGAGGCCGTGCTGTCGGTGCACGGTCTGTCCGGCCGCTTTGAGCCGGTGGTCGCCGGCGACACCCTGCCGGTGCGCAAGCCGGACCCCGCGGTCATCCGCTACTGCCTCGAGCGGCACGGCACGGTTCCGGATCGCGCCCTGCTGGTCGGCGATTCTGCGGTTGATGTCGCCGTCGCGCGCGCCGCCGGCATCGGTTGCTGGGCCGTCCCTTACGGCTACAACGGGGGGCGGCCGATCGCGGAGGCGTGTCCGGATCGCATCGTCGCGTCGATCGACGATTTGCCCGAGCAGATCGCGGCGGTTGCGCCCGCGTCCTGACGGACGCCGGGAGGGTGTGTCAGCGGTGTGTTCGGGGTGCCGACCCGGATTCGGGGTGCCCGCGGATTTACCGCCGATGACGCGCCGCACAATTGACGGGCGCCCGGGCTTGGTGTAAACCACACCCATACGGGCTGGGGTATAAGCTCCGGCTGACTATTACAGATGAGGAGAGCAGGCATGAACCAACCGACCGGCGCGCCTGCCCGGCGCAAATCCTTTCTTTTCCCGATCCCGCTGATGGTGGTCCGATCATGAGTTCGCCCAAGCCACTCTGGAATCCCTATCTTGCCGGCGCCCTGCTCGGGCTCGGCCTGCTGCTGACCTTCGTCATGACCGGGCACGGCCTGGGTGCCAGCGGTTTCACCACGCGCCTGTCGGCCGCGGTGTCGCATGCCGTGGCGCCAACGGCGACGGAATCGAACGCCTATTTCGGCAACATGGTCGGCGAGGATGTCAATCCGCTGGATTCATGGATCACCTGGCAGGTGATCGGACTGGCGATCGGCGCGCTGATCGCGGCCGTGAGTGCCGGACGCTTCAAGATTTCGATTGACGGGCCGAACAAGCTGCGGATCAGCGCCAGACTGCTGCTGGCATTCCTGGGCGGCGCGATTGCGGCCTTCGGGGCGCGCATGTCGCTGGGCTGTACCAGCGGCCTGGGGCTGTCGGGGGCGGCGACGCTGGCTACGGCCGGGTTCCTGTTCCTGATCGGATTCTTTGCAACCGGGGCCGGATTCGGCCTGCTACTGAAGAGGTACTGGCGATGACACTTCCGATGACGATCAGCAGTGTTGCGTCCGGCCTGATCGGCGGACTGATCTTCGGTTTCGCGCTGGAGCGGGCAGGCTTCGCCAGCGGCTGCAAACTGACGGCGCAGTTGCGGTTCAAGGACTGGGCGGTGTTCAAGGTGATGTTCACGGCCATCCTGGTCTGCGCGGTCGGGTTGTATGTCCTCGATCTTGCGGGTGTGATGACCTTTGACAGCATCTACATCCCGACCACCTATTTCTGGGCCACGCTGCTTGGCGGCGTCGGCGTCGGTGCCGGAATGGCCATCGGCGGCTACTGTCCCGGCACCTCGGTCGTGAGCTTCATGTCAGGCCGGATCGATGGCCTGGTGTTCTTCTTCGGTCTGCTGTTCGGCACCGTGGGGTTCGCCGGCGTGTATGAGCGGCTTGAGCCCTTGCTCGATGCGTTGCCGGGCCCCGAGGCGCAGACCGTTCCCGAGCTGCTGCACGTGCCGACCTGGGTCGTGCTGGTGGCGCTGATCGCGGTGGCGGTCACGGTGGGCTGGTTGACCCGCGACAAGTCGTCCCAGGAAGTCTGCAAGCCGACTTCGCTGCGGGACGCAGGCGTGCCGATGGGCGCGCCGCGGGGCGCGGCCTGATCAACACTGGGGCGGTGCCTCCGGGGTCCGTCTCGCGAATTTGAGTTCTGGAGTATCAATGATGTCTAAGAAAAACGGGCAAGGTGCACTGGCTGGCGCGGTCGCTGCACTGACCATGGCGCTCGGTGCCGTTGCGGCGATGCCGGCGGCAGCAGAGGACGAGAAGCCGGAAGCTGCCGCAGACGCCAGCGCCACCGAAATGAAGGACGAGGCGAAGCCCGAGGCCAAGCAGGAAGAGACGGCGCCCGCGCGTGCGTCCAATCCCTGTGCGCCGGCCAAGAAGAAGCGGCCTAAGGGACCCTGCGCGGTTGGCGGTTGAGGATCGCCGCGACGCTTGATCGATGGCGATTCGCTACGGCGCGAAGCGTCCCGCGCAAAGCGCCGGGCAGCTGTTGTCGCGTTGCGATGATCCGGAGATCGAGGATGCGGCTGCGGCCGCATCGGCACTGACGAAAAGCATGCAGCGCCTGGCCGAGTCCGGGCGCTCCGTGCTTACGGCGGTCACGCAAGGCGAGCTGTCCGTGCGCCAATGGCAGCACTGGCCGCAGGACGATGCCCACGACCGGGCGACCGGCTACCGGTACTACTATCACTGCCATCCCGGACAGGGGCGCTCGCGGAGCGAGCATGGCCATTTTCACCTGTTTGCCGATGCGGGCGACGCCGATGACGCGGTGACGCATCTGGCCGGCATCGGTGTCGATGCCTACGGGTTGCCGCTGCGCCTGTTCACCACCAACCGGTGGGTCACCGACGAGCAGTGGCGTGCCGCCCCGCAGGTGCTGCAGCTCCTGGAGCGCTTCCAGATGCGGCGTCCGCGACAGCTCAACGCGGTGCACCATTGGCTGCAGGCGCTGCTGCGCATGTTCGGGCCGCAGTTGCGGTGGCTGTTGCGTGCGCGTGACCAGCGGATTCGTGAACTGCGCGCGGGACGGCCGCGGCCGGGTCTTTTCGACGATCGCCGTGTCACCATATTGAGTCAAATCGATGTTTCACTTGCCGAGCAGGCGGCGGTTCTGGACCGGCTGTCGTCGCGCCCGTCAGTCACATAGTTTGGAGGCGAAGACATGAGAAACCGAATGCTGGGGATGATGTCGGCCGCGGTCCTGATGTTCGGGACGGCGGCTGCGGCGGCGGGCGTGCTGCCGGGGCCGGTGGTTTCGGCGAAGTGGTTGCATGACAACCTCGACAAGGTCGTGGTGGTGGATGTCCGTGACGATGTCGGCACCTTCACGACCCCGCCCGAGTACTACGAGGCCGACGAGTCCGGGCACAAGGCGCTGTATGCGGCCGGCGGTCACATCGACGGTGCGCTGCTGATCGAGTTCGGCAAGCTGCGGGTCAGCCGCGAAGTCGGAGGCAAGAAGATCTCGAAGCTGCTGCCGGACCGGGCCTACGTCGAGGACCTGATGCAGTCGGCCGGTTTGACCAAGGGCAAGCCGATCGTGATCACCACTCCGGGTGAGACCGGCAGCGAGGTCGAAGAGGCGGCCCGTCTGTACTGGACGCTGAAGTATTACGGGGCCGACCAGATGGCGGTGCTCGATGGTGGCAACGCGGCGTGGCTGATGGCCGGGTTTCCGGTCAGCACCAAGCCGGCCGCCGCCGTGCGTGGCGACTGGCAGGCGACCGCCGAACGCAAGGAGCTGCTCGCGGACACGGCCGGTGTCGAGCAGGGGATGAAGAAGGGGGTCCAGTTCGTCGATGCGCGATCCCTGGATCAGTATCTCGGGCTCAACTACAAGAAGCCGTCCGTGGCGGCCGGTGGGCACCTGGCCGGGGCCAAGAGCTTTCCGCGTGATATTCGCACGCGCGCTTCCGGCGATGCGCAGATGTTCCTGAGCGCGCAGGAGTACCGTGGTGTGATGGCGGCGCAGGGCATCTCGCTGGACGCGCCGACGGTGACCTACTGCAACACCGGGCACATGGCGTCCGGCGCCTGGTTCATCCAGAGCGAGATCCTCGGCGGCAAGGACGTGCGGTTGTACGATGGTTCGATGCACGAGTGGACGACGCTCGGACACCCCGTCGTCGGACTCGCCAACTGAAGAAATCCCTGGGACCGTGGTCCCGGAAAAGTCGGCCGAGCGCGGCGCCAACTGGCGCCGCGCTTTTTTGTTGGTCAGTTCAACGATTCGGCCTGCATTTCCAGAAATACGCTGTAGGCGTTGCGGCGGTTGGCCTGGTCGAAGGTCGGCAGCGTCTCGAACGCCGACCAGTCGGTCTGTGCGTAGGCGGTGTCAAAGGACTCCAGCTCGGTCGCGGCCTCTCCCATGGTTTTGCGCAGGTACCGCAGATAGCGGCGGGTCAGGTCCAGATCCGTAGCGACGTCATAGGACACGCTGCCGTGTCCGGGAACGACGACGCTTGGCGATGACCGCGCCATGCGCTCCAGTGCTTCGAGCCAGTCACGGGTATTGCCGTCGACGACATAGGGCAGGCGCCCGGTGAAGAACAGATCGCCGGCGAACAGAACGCCGGCGTCGCGGATCAGCAGCATCAGGTCGCCGGGCGAGTGGGAGTCGCCGCCATCGATCAGTTCGAAGTGGACGCCGCCAAAATCGAACGGAATCGTGCCGCTTTCGGGGAATGACAGCCAGCGGTCTGCCGGGAGCAGTCGCGTCTTGTCGTCGACCCACGGGGCGAGTTCGCTGCGACGTTGCTGCAGGCGTTCGGCTGCGATGTCGGATGCGAGGTACGCCTGGCCCTCGGCGCGCGCCCAGATCTCGGCGCCGGCGGCCTTGAGCGGTTGCAGGCCGTACATGTGGTCGGCGTGGTAGTGACTGATGATGACCCGCTTGACCGGAAGGGGTGTGATCGATGCGATGGCGCGCAGCATGGCCCGGCCCAGCGCCGGCGTGCCGAGCGCGTCGAACACGATCACGCCGTCATGCGTGACGACAAAGCCGGCGTTGCTGGTGTAGCCCTCGTTCGCGGCCGCGGCCACACCGGAGGTTCCGTGAAAATACCAAATATTTTCAGAGACCTGTATCGGTTCGAGAACGGGGTCTGCGGTCTGTGCCGGTCCTTTGTCGAGCGGTGCCGTACAGGCGCATACTGCCGCCAGCACGATTGCCATGAGAAGCCGACCACTCATCCGAAAGGAGACTTGCATACGCAATGACGTTGTGAGATACAGTAGGGGGTATAACATAGAGCGTTCATAGACGTCGCATCCGAAGGCCGAACCCAGATCAGCCGGATGCGTCACCAGTGCGAGGCGAGGATGACCGCAATACATATCGGCGCGATGAGCGAGGATCGTATCGTCCTTTGCGCAACGGTTGTGCGCCGTTGCTCCGAGTCGCAGTCGACTACTCATAACCGCTGGTTCAGGAAAGATGACCATCGGAGGTTAGGCGCATGAATCTGAAGAAGATACGCCCGGGCCGGCTGCGCAAGGCGCCGGAGTCCTTTCTCGACGCCGAGTTCATCGCGGACGTCAAGCAGAATGGCTTCGACGAGGAGCGGCGCGCGTTTCTGCGCAAGAGTTTCCTGGCTGCCAGCGCCGCGATGGCGGCGGCACCGCTGGGCAGCGCACTCGCGGCGGCGCCCGAGGGCGATCCCGACATCCTGAACCTGCCGTCCTGGACCACCAGTCTGGGCAAGCCAGTGGCGTCCCGCCCGTATGGCATGCCGGCAAAGTACGAGTCGAACCTGGTTCGCCGGGAAAGCCCCGGGCTGGCCAGTGTGTCCCAGGCCTCCGTCGCGTTCACGCCGCTGCAGGGCATGTTCGGCATCATTACCGCGTCCGGGCTGCACTACGAACGCCACCACCAGGGCTGGCAGGAGATCGATCCCTCCCGCCATCGCCTCATGATCAATGGGCTGGTCAAGCGTCCGCGTGTGTACACGATGGACGACCTGATGCGCCTGCCGTCGGTCTCGCGCATCCATTTTCTCGAGTGCGGCGCGAATTCCGCGATGGAGTGGGGCAACGTCGCGGTGCCGACGGTCCAGTACACCCATGGCATGCTGTCCGGCTCCGAGTTCACGGGCGTGCTGCTGTCGACGCTCCTGGAGGACGCCGGGGTCGACCTCAAGCGCGGCAAGTATCTGCTGGCTGAAGGCGCCGACGGTTCGAGCATGACGCGGACCCTGCCGATGGAGCGGGTGATGGACGACTGTCTGGTCGCCTACGGCATGAACGGTGAGATGCTGCGCCCCGAGAACGGGTATCCGTTACGTCTGGTCGCCCCGGGCATCCAGGGCGTTTCCTGGGTCAAATGGCTGCGCCGCATCGAAGTCGGCGATATGCCCTGGAACGCCAAGGACGAGACCTCGCAGTACGCCGATCTGATGCCTGACGGCATGCAGCGCCAGTACGCGACGATCCAGGAGGCCAAGTCGGTGATCACGACGCCGTCCGGCGGACAGATGCTGATCGACAAGGGCTTCTTCAACGTCAGCGGTCTGGCGTGGTCCGGGCGCGGCCGCATCAAGCGCGTCGACGTGTCGTTCGACGGCGGAATCAACTGGCGCACCGCCCGGCTCGAGCAGCCGGTCCTGCCCAAGGCGCTGACGCGCTTCAATATCGACTGGGTCTGGGACGGCAGTCCCGCGATCCTTCAGAGCCGTGCCATCGACGAGACTGGTTTCGTGCAGCCGACCTACGAGCAACTGCGCGCAGTGCGCGGATCGCGATCCGTTTATCACAACAACGCGATCCAGTCCTGGAAGGTTGCCGAGTCCGGCGAAGTCTCGAACGTACACGTCTGAGGGGGGCACCATGAGCATGCGACGACTGCTGACGCTGCTGCTGGCCACCAGTAGCTTTGCTGTACACGCCGGGTATCCGGGCGTGGGACGTGATGCGACCCCCGCCGAGGTGAAGGCGTGGGATATCGACGTGCGTCCGGATTTCAAGGGACTCCCGCCGGGTTCCGGAAGTGTCGAGGACGGCGAGGAGCTGTGGATCGAGAAATGCTCGAGCTGCCACGGCGACTTCGGCGACGCCAATCACGTGTTCCCGCCGCTGATCGGCAACACCACCGCGGAGGACATCAAGACCGGCCACGTGGCGTCGCTCAAGGATCCCGGCCGCGTCAGGACCACGATCGCCAAGGTCGATACGGTTTCCACGCTGTGGGACTTCATCAACCGCGCGATGCCGTGGAACGCCCCGAAGTCGCTGTCGACCGATGAGGTTTATGCGATCCTTGCCTATCTGCTCAATCTCGCCGAGATCGTGCCGATGGACTACGTGCTGTCGAACGAGAACATCGCCGAAGTACAGGAACGGATGCCGAACCGCTACGGCATGACCCGCGACCACGGCATGTGGGAGATCGACGGCAAGCCCGACACCCACAACAAGGCCTGCATGAAGCGCTGCAAGCCCGAAGCGGTGGTTACCTCGTCGCTGCCGGACTACGCGCGCGGTGCCAACGGCGACCTGTCCCAGCAGAACCGGGAGTACGGCCCGTTCCGCGGGGTGCCGACTCCGGGCGAGGGCGGGGACGAGGCTGCCGCCGGCGCGGCTGCCGCCGACGGGCCGCCGAACGACATCCTCAGCGCCAACGGCTGCACCAGCTGTCACGGCCTGGATCACAAGGTGATCGGGCCGGGCTTCGCCGAAGTCGCGGCCAAGTACGCCGACCGCGAGGATGTGAAGACCTATCTGAGCGGCAAGATCCGCAGCGGCGGATCGGGCACCTGGGGGCCGATTCCGATGCCGCCGCAGCCGCAGCTCTCGGACGAAGACCTGAAGTCGGTGGTCGACTGGCTCAGTTCCGGGGCGCACCACTGAGGTTGCCGAAATCGCATCCGCATTCCATTTGTTATCAACGACACAGACTACTGAGACTACAAAGATGACGTCCAAGCACTCCAAGATCCGGATCCGCTCGCTGGCCCTGGCGGCCGGACTGATGACGGCGTTCGGCGCACAGGCCGGCGCCCCGACCGACATTCTCGGCAAGTACGCCTGCTCCGGTTGCCATGCGGTTGACACCAAGATCGTCGGCCCGGCGTTCGCCGAAGTCGCCGCCAAGTACAAGGACAAGGAAGACCTCAAGGGCTATCTGACCCAGAGCATCCGCAGCGGTGGCATGGGCAAGTGGGGGCAGATTCCCATGCCGCCTCAGCCGGCCATCACCGATGAGGAGCTGCAGCAGGTGGTCGACTGGCTGGCCGCCGGCGCCACGCCCTGAAGCCGCTGCCCCGCGCACGCGGCACAAGCCCACCGATTGAAGACGACGGAGTCATCATGAACCATCACCGCAGAACCTTCCTCAAGCTCGGCGGCGCAGCCTTCGGCGCTGTCGCCACGGCGGCGTTGTGGCCGCTGCGCGCGATCGCCGCCGCGGTCCGCCCGAACGCGGCGTTTGAGGCGACCGCGCTGGACGACACCTACAAGCAGCTGGGCGGCACGCCGACCGAGAGCGCCGATATCGATCTGAGCACGCCGGATATCGCCGAGAACGGCGCGGTCGTGCCGGTCAGTGTCACCAGCAAACTGCCGGGGACCGAGGCAATCTACATCCTGATCGAGAAGAACCCGAATCCGCTGGCGGCGGGTTTCATGATGCCGGAAGGCACCGAGCCGTTCGTGAGCGTGCGCGTCAAGGTGGCCCAGACCTGCAATGTGATCGCAGTGGTCAAGGCTGGCGGCAAGCTCTACAGCGCTGCCAAGGAAACCAAGGTCACCCTCGGCGGTTGCGGCGGCTGACGTCGTCATTTCCCTCCGAGCACGAACTGAATAGAGGAAGCTGAACATGGCAAGCCGTATGAGAATCCGCGCGAAGGCCGCGGATGGCGTTACCGAAGTCAAGGCGCTGATGTCGCATCCGATGGAGACCGGCCAGCGCAAGGATGCCGAAGGCAACCCGATTCCGGCCCACTACATCACCGAAGTGACCGCGTTGCACAACGACAAGGTCGTGCTGCAGGCCTACTGGGGCGCCGCGGTGTCGCAGAACCCGTTCCTGCATTTCCGCTTCAAGGGCGGCGCCGAGGGCGATACCGTCACGATCAAGTGGGTCGACAACAAGGGCGAGTCGCAGTCGGACGATACGAAGATCTGACCGGAGGTCCGCGCCAGCGGTGCGGTCCGTGCGCAAGCCCGAGGGGATGACGCGATGAAGAAGACGAGCGGCATGCGGTGGCCGGCGCTGCTGGCCCTGACGATCATGGGCTGCGCAAGCGGTGTGGTCGTGGCTCAGCAGAGCGACGATGACATCTTCGCCGAGTACCGTGAGATGTTCGGCGACGACAATCCGGCCGAACTGATCGAGTGGCAGGGCGAGGATCTGTGGAAGGAGGCGCGGGGGCCGAAGCAGGCCTCGCTCGAGCAATGCGACCTCGGCCTGGGCCCGGGTGTGGTCGACGGCGCCTACGCGCAGCTTCCGCGCTTCTTCGCCGATGCCGGCCAGGTCATGGATCTGGAGAGCCGGCTGGTCTACTGCATGGTCGAGTTGCAGGGCTTCGACAAGGCGGAGGCCGCGGCCAAGCCGTACTCCGGCCGTGGCGAGGAGCCGAGTACGCTCGAGGCGCTGTCGGCGTTCATCGCCGGCCGTTCCAAGGGGACGCCGGTTGCGGTTCCGCAGGATCATCCCGCCGAGCTCGCCGCGTTCGAGCTGGGCAAGCAGTTCTTTTACCTTCGCGCGGGTCCGCACGATTTCTCCTGCGCCACCTGTCACTCGCAGAGCGGGAAACGGATCCGGTTGCAGGCGCTACCCAACCTGACCGCCTCCGAAGACGCCCGCAAGGCATTCTCGACCTGGCCGGGCTACCGCATCTCCCAGGGCACGGTGCGGACCATGGAGTGGCGCATGGGGGATTGCGCGCGCCAGCAGCGGCTGCCCGAGATGAAGTTCGGATCCGACGTCGCGATCGGCCTGATCACCTATCTCGGAGTGATGGCGGAAGGTGAACCGATGGACGCCCCCGGGTTGAAACGATAGATGGAGACCACGATGCGTACGTTCGGGTGGGTCAAGTGCGTCGGCGCGGCAGTGCTGTCGACGGCGCTGGTGTCGTGTGCGAGCACGGCTGCGGATGCCCAGGCGCAGGCGCCGAGCTTCGACGATGCCGTGAAAGCGTCGTTCAAGGAGCGCGGCCAGGCGGGCATGGATCGCCTGAATCGCGATGCGATGCAGCTGGCCTGCAGCGTGCCGGCCGACCAGTCGCCGACCGGCGACGCGGCCAAGGCGATTCAGGAGCAGGCGCAGGCGCGTGTCGTGTTCCCGGCCGACGGTGAATACTTCGGCGACTGGAAAGCGGGCGAGACGATCGCCCAGACCGGCAAGGGCATGCAGTACTCGGACGATCCGGCCGAACCCAACGGTGGCAACTGCTACGCCTGCCATCAGATGGCGCCGGACGAGATCGCATACGGCACATTGGGTCCGTCGCTGAAGGGCTACGGCAAGCTCCGCGGAACCAGCGATCCGATGCTGCAGTACACCTGGACCCGGCTCTGGAATTCGCACGTCTACAACGTGTGCTCGCACATGCCGCGCTTCGGCGACGCCGGCATCCTGACCGAGCAGCAGCTCAAGGACGTCATGGCCTATCTGTTCGATCCGAAATCGCCGGTCAACCAGTAAACGGGGTTTCGCGCATGAACCGTCGTGAATTTCTGCAGGTCCTGGCCGCCGCCGCGGGCGCCGGACTGCCCTTGATGTCGAGGCAGGCGCTGGCCGACCAGAGTTGGGACGGCCTGTACGACGTGCCCCGCTTCGGCAACGTTCACCTGCTGCACATGACCGACTCGCATGCGCAGCTGATGCCGATCTATTTCCGCGAGCCGTCCGTGAACATCGGTGTCGGCGAGGCATTGAACCGCCCGCCGCATCTGGTCGGTCCGCATCTGCTCAAGCATTTCGGCCTCAAGCCGGGGACGCCAGAGGCCCACGCCTTCTCGTGCATCGACTTCGAGTCGGCCGCGCGCCGCTACGGCAAGGTCGGCGGGTTCGCGCATCTGGCGACCCTGGTCAAGCGCATGAAAGCGTCGCGCCCGGGCGCCCTGCTGCTCGACGGCGGCGACACCTGGCAGGGGTCCGGCACGGCACTGTGGACCAAGGGGCAGGACATGGTCGACGCGATCCTGCAACTGGGCGTCGACGTCATGACCGCGCATTGGGAGTTCACGCTAGGAGAGGCGCGCGTCGAGGAGATCGTCAACAACGATCTCAAGGGTAAGATCGATTTCGTCGCGCAGAACGTCGCCACCGCGGATTTCGGCGATCCGGTGTTCGAGCCGTTCACGCTGCGCCAGATCAACGGCGTCCCGGTGGCCATCATCGGACAGGCGTTCCCCTACACGCCGATCGCCAACCCCGGCTACATGGTGCCGAACTGGACGTTCGGGATTCAGGAAGACCAGCTGCAGGACGTGATCGGGCAGGCGCGCGGCAAGGGCGCGCAGGTCGTCGTGCTGCTGTCCCATAACGGCATGGACGTCGACCTCAAGCTGGCGTCGCGCGTGACCGGACTCGATGCGATTCTCGGTGGACACACGCACGACGGCATGCCGCAGCCGATGCTGGTCGAGAATCCCGGCGGCAAGACGCTGGTGACCAACGCCGGCAGCAACGGCAAGTTCCTCGGGGTGCTCGACTTCGATGTCAAGAACGGCCGCGTCGCCGAATGGCGCTATCGGCTGCTTCCGGTGTTCGCAGACGCCCTTCCGGTCGATCCCGAGATGCAGGCGCTGATCGACCGCGTGCGCAAGCCTTACGCCGACAAGCTCGGCGAAGTCCTGGCGACCACGGAGGACCTGCTCTACCGCCGCGGCAACTTCAACGGCAGTTTCGACCAGCTGATCGTCGACGCGATGCTCGAGGTCAAGCAGGCACAGGTGGCGTTCTCGCCGGGTTTCCGCTGGGGCACCACGCTGCTCCCGGGCAGTCCCATCACGATGGAACACGTGCTCGATCAGACCGCGATCACCTATCCGGCCACGACGCTGACCGACATGCCGGGCTCGATGATCAAGGCGGTCCTCGAGGATGTTGCGGACAATCTGTTCAATCCCGATCCCTACTACCAGCAGGGCGGGGACATGGTCCGGGTCGGAGGGATGACCTACGCGATCGATCCCAGTGCGGAGATGGGCAGCCGCATCCAGGACATGCGGATCGGTGACAAGCCGATCGATGCGGACAAGACCTACAAGGTCGCCGGCTGGGCGTCGGTTCAGGCCAATGCCGAGGGTGAGCCGATCTGGGATGTCGTCGCCGCGTGGCTGCGTGACCGCAAGACGGTTTCGGTCGGTACGCTCAACCAGCCGCGCCTGATCGGCGTCAGCGGCAACCGGGGCCTGTTATGACCAAGGCGGTCGCGACAGCTCCTGTCGCGCCGCGTCGGTCTACGGCGCTCGGGGGATCAGGCGTACTTCGCCAGCAGCCGGGTTTTCTCGGCGATGCGTTCGCGCGCTTCCTCGTCGGCCGGCGAACCCTGCAGTTCCATCTCCAGGCTGCAGGCCATCATTTCGTAGAACGCACGGTCGAGGGCCTTGCGCGCGGCTGCCAGCTGCTGCGCAATCGCGTCGCAGGGCTCGTCCTTCTCGATCATCGAGAGAACGCCGCGGATCTGACCTTCGACGCGGCGCAGCCGGTGGGTGACGTCCTGCTGATGGCCATTGGCCGGCAGACCGCCAGCCTTGCTTCCGTTGATTGCCGCGCGAGCCGGTTTGGCGGCCTTGGCGCGAGACGTCGTTTTGCTGTCCTTCTGCCCCATGTGGATTCCCGATAGTCAGTACACAGGCCTTCGCAGGCATTTGCGCTTCCGGACCGTGCGGGGCGATACCCCTGCGCGTATCCTTGCGCGTATGAACGATAGTAACGGCAGCGGCGCTGACTTGAACAGGGTTGGGGTCTGTTGCCTCGACTCCGGTGGGGCGAACGCCCCGGGGACATGTCGATGAGCGTCGTGATCAACCCCTCCGACTGGCTGCATGCGTTAGGCGGTGGTCTGATGATCGGTCTGGCGGCCGCGGTGCTGCTTGGCCTGTCAGGTCGAATCGCCGGGATCAGCAGCATCATGGCGGGGATGCTTGCCAACCTGTTTCCGGAGCGCCGTCTGCCGGAAGTGTCATGGCGGGCGATGTTCCTGCTGGGCCTGATCCTCGGCGGGCTCTTGTTCGCGACGCTGTTTCCGCAACTGGTCCAGCAACGGCTTCAGGTCGGCTGGGGCGGGATGATTGCGGCCGGCCTGATCGTCGGCTACGGCACCCGGATGGGTAGCGGCTGCACGTCGGGCCATGGCGTCTGCGGCATCGCCCGGACCTCGCGTCGCTCGATCGTCGCAACCGCCACGTTCATGGCCGCCGGCATGATCACCGTCTTTGTCATCCGCCACGTGCTGCATCTGTCATGAAGGCACTCATTGCATTGGGGAGCGGTCTGCTGTTCGGGGTCGGGCTGAGCCTCGGCGGCATGACCGATCCGGCCAAGGTCATCGCGTTCCTGGACCTCGGCGGACAGTGGGATCCGACCCTGGCGTTCGTGATGGGCGGTGCGCTGCTGCTGACCACGCCGACGTTCCGGTGGCTGCTGCGGCTCAAGCGACCGATGTTCGAACAGAGCTTCTACATTCCGACGAAGAATGACGTCGACTCCGACCTGATCATCGGCTCGGCGCTGTTCGGCATCGGCTGGGGCATCGCGGGGCTGTGCCCCGGGCCGGCCGTCGTGGCGATGTACACCGGTGCACCCAAGGTTCTGGCGTTCGTCGCGGCGATGGTGGCGGGGATGTGGCTGCGCGATCAGGTCGCGCTGCGGCGGCATCGTCGCCAGCTTGCCGCCGCACCGGAATCCTCGTCCGCGGACCTGTCGCGTTCCTGAGTGCCGCCCGCCGGGGCGCGGATCGGAGTCGGCATGCGCCGGGCTGCGGTGCAGCGCCCCCCCAGGGCGGGTGCTTCATCCGTTGAGGAAGGCTTAGATGATATTCAGGCAGCTGTTCGATGCGGCCTCCAGCACATACACCTACATCCTCGCGTCCGGACGCGGTCGTGAGGCGCTGATCATCGATCCGGTCAAGGAGCAGCTCGAGCAGTATCTGACGGTGATCCATGACCTCGATCTGAAGCTGGTCACCGCAATCGACACACATACCCATGCCGATCACATCACCGCACTGGGCGACCTGCGGGATCGCACCGGGTGCGTGACCCGCATGGGCGAGTTCACCAAGGCGCAGTGCGTGTCGGTCCGTGTGCGCGACGATGAGATCATCGACGTCGACGGTATTCGCCTGCGGGCGGTCTATACCCCGGGACATACCGATGACTCGTTCAGCTTCGTCCTCGATCCGGAACGCGCGCGGGCGGTATTCACCGGCGATGTGCTGCTGATCCGGGGCAGTGGGCGGACCGATTTCCAGGGCGGGGACCCGGGCAAGTCATGGGACTCCATCGTGCACCGCCTGTTCGTGCTCGACGACGACACCCGGGTTTATCCCGGTCACGACTACAAGGGCTGGACCGCGTCCAGTATCGGCGAGGAGAAGCGTGCCAATCCACGGCTTGCCGGCAGGAGCCGGGACGAATACATCGCGATCATGCAGAACCTCAATCTGCCGAATCCGCGGCTGATGGACGTTGCGGTTCCGGCCAATCTGGCCTGCGGGCAGCCATGAACGTGCTGGCGTCCGCCGCAGCCCACGGTCGGGAGCGGCCGGTGACAGGTCGCCGCATCGCGTTCGCTGTGACGATGTTGCTGTCGGCGCTCATTACGCGGCCCGTTGCGGCAGCCGAGTTGGTGGTGTTCGTGCTCGATGCCTGTGCCCCCTGTGCACTGTTCGAGCGCCAGATCGGGCGGATCTACGCACGAACCGACGAGGGGCGGCGTGCGCCGCTGCGGCGCGTGGATTTCGAGGCGCCGCTGAGTGCCGACCTTGCATTTCTGGCGCCCGCCGAGGTCGCTCCGACCTTTGTTCTGATCGACGACGGCGCCGAGATCGGCCGCTTCAGCGGTTATGCCAGCGACGAGCTGTTCTGGCTTAGCCTTAACGCCTTGCTGAACCGGCTGCCGGAGACCGCGGCGGACGATCGCTAGTTCGCGCGAACGCCCGCTGCGGCGATGCAGGGCGGTCAGTTCAGGGCCTTGCCGTCGGCATCGAGGACCGTCACCGCGCCCCAGTCCAGTTCGCGGATCGGCTGCTCGATCTTGTCGAGGTCGCCGACGACGATCCATGTCAGGCCCTGCGGATGGATCAACTTCCGGGCCGCGGCGTTGATCGCGGCGGTATCCAGGGCTTCGGCGCGGGTGACGTAGTCGTTCCAGTAACGGTCCGGAAGGCCGTAGGTCAGGATCGTCGTATACGAGCCGGCGATGTCGCCCGCGGTTTCGTTCTCGCCGGGCAGCGAGCGCACCAGACTGTCGCGCGCGAACGCGACTTCATCATCGCGTATCGGCGCCGCCGCGAGTGCCGATTCCAGTTCGCGCCGGATTTCGATCATCGAGTCGCGCGTGCGGTCGCTCTGCACCGGTGCGTAGGCGATGAACGGGCGCTGCGCCTTGGCGCCGGAGATCAGCGTACGCGCGCCGTAGCTCCAGTGCTTGTCCTCGCGCAGATTCATGTTCAGGCGTGAGACGAAGTTGCCGCCCAGGGCGGTGTTGGCGATCTGCATCGCCAGGTCATCGGGATCCGAGCGCGGCGGAGCCACTTCGGCGGCGAGGATCAGCGACTGCTCGGCGCCGGTGCGGTTGATCAGGTAGATCCGCGGCTGCGTCGGCCGCTCGACCTGGTCGAGCCGCTTGCTCGGGGGCGCGCCGTCCGGCGCCTGCCAGTGTCCGAATCGTGCCTCGATCAAAGGTTTGATCTCGTCCATCGTCGTGTCGCCGACCACCAGCAGCGTCGCGGTGTCGGGTCGCATCCAGCGCGTATAGAACGCGCGCAGGTCGTCGACGCCGATGGCGTTGACGCTCTGTTCGGTGCCGGTGCCGCTGCGCGGGTTGGCGTAGGCGTGACCCTCGCCATAGATCAGGCGTGTGTAGAGGCGCGACGCGATGCCCAGCGGGGCGGCCTTTTCCTGCTGGATCTGGGCGAGCTGCAGCTTGCGCAGACGTTCCAGCTCGTCGGCCGGGAACGTCGGGCGCAACAGGACGTCGGCATACAGGTCGAGGCTCGGCGCGAGTTTGGCCTTGAGCGCATTGAGGCTGACGAAGGAGGTGTCGAGGCTGGAGCCGGCGCCGATCTGTGCTCCGAGCGACTCCGCGCGCGCGGCCAGTTCGAGCGCGTCGTAGCGTCCGGCGCCCTCGTCGAGCATGTCCATGGTCAGTCGCGCGGTGCCGGCCTTGATCCCGGCGTCGGCGGCATAGCCCGCGTCGGCGATCAGGGTCATCTGCACGACCGGGGCGGCGTGACGCTGGGCCAGCGCGATGGTCAGGCCGTTGTCGAGCGTGGCGCGCTCCAGCGGGGGCAGCTTGAGTTCGGGCGGCGCTCCCAGCGGCGGCAGCTTGCTGCGGTCCGCGCCCGATTGGGCCGCCTGATAGTCGGGGAACGGTTCGACGGTCAGGGTGAACTGCCCGTCGTCGAGCCAGCGGCGTGCGACCTTGCGGATCTGCTTGGGCTTGGCTTCGCGGATTTCCCGCAGCTCGTCGGTATAACGATCCGGCGTTCCGCAATAGACCTGATACTGCGCCAGCATCGCCGACTTGCCGCCGAAGCCGTCGATCCGCTCGAGCCCACGGATCGCCGAGGCGAAGACCTTGGTGCGAACCCGTTCGAGTTCCTCGCGGGTCGGGCCGTCGTCGAGGAAGCGCTGCAGTTCCTCGCCGATCGCGGCTTCCACTGCCCCGGGATCGGCGCCGGGTGCGACCATGGTGTCGATCATCAGCTGCGAACCGATCTCCAGCGGTGTCAGCCCGACATTGACCGAGGTCGCGAGGCGGTCGCGGTAGACCAGCCGCTCGTACAGGCGACTGTTCTTGCCGTCGCCAAGGACCGACGCGGCGACGCTGAGCAGGTTGGCGTCCGTGGCGCAGAAGCCGGGCACGTTCCAGACCTTGAAGATCCGCGTCTGCGGGACGCGATCCTGCAGCACCGCCCGCTTGTTGCCGCGCATCTTGGCGACCCATTCGCCGGCCCGCTCGCGGGTCGGCCCCGGGGCGATGTCGCGGAAATAGTGCTCGACCTTGGCCAGGACCGTCGCCGGGTCGACGTCCCCGGCGACGACCAGAACGGCGTTGGCGGCACCGTAGTTGGCCTTGAACCATGATTTGACGTCGTCCAGCGTCGCCGCCTGCAGATCCTCGGACGATCCGATCGTGGTCCACGAATAGGGATGACCGGCGGGGTAGGTGGCGCGGGCGATCAGTTCCCGTACCTTGCCGTAGGGCTGGTTCTCGCCCTGGCGCTTTTCGTTGAGGACCACGCCGCGCTGCTCGTCGAGCTTCTGCTGGTCGATCGCGCCGAGCAGATGCCCCATGCGGTCGGACTCGAGCCAGAGGGTCATGTCGAGCGCGCTGGTCGGCACGTTCTGGAAATAGTTCGTGCGGTCGTACCAGGTGGTGCCGTTCATCTTGGTCGCGCCGGCGGGTTCGAGCGGGCGGAAGAACTCGTCGTTGTAATGCTCCGATCCGTTGAACATCAGATGCTCGAACAGGTGCGCGAAGCCGGTGCGGCCAGGGCGTTCGTCCTTGCTGCCGACGTGATACCAGACGTTGACCGCGACCAGCGGTGCCTTGTGATCCTCGTGGATCAGCAGGGTCAGGCCGTTGTCCAGCACATGGCGCTCGTACGGAATCCGGACATCGGGGAACTCGGGCGCCGAAGCCGCGGTGGCCGGCGCGTGCCATGCGGCGAGGGTGGTGCCCAAGCAGAGCGTCACGGCCGCAAGCCAGCGGCCGCCCGCGCGGATTCGGTTGGTCATGATGGTTCCCGTGGTGTCTTTGATGATGTTGATCGGGTCGTTCTGCGTAATATCATCGCGTGCAACATGAAACAGACGCCCTTGCAGAATAATGGTTCCGTCCGGGTGCCGCGTGGGGACGAAACCGCATCGCCCGACTGGCTGCCGCGGGTGCGCAGGGTCGCGTCGCCCAACTGCGATGCGCGTCCCGATCCGGACGATATCAGCCTGCTCGTGATTCATGGGATTTCGCTGCCGCCGGGCCGGTTCGGCGGGCCCTGGGTCGAGGCCTTGTTCACCAACACCCTGGATCCGGGTGCGGATCCCGCCTTTGCGTCGATCGCGACATTGCGGGTGTCGGCGCATCTGTTCGTGCGCCGCGACGGGCGCACCGTCCAGTTCGTGCCGCTGCGCCAGCGCGCGTGGCACGCCGGGGTGTCGATCTTCGAGGGGCGCGAGCGCTGCAACGACTACTCGATCGGGATCGAGCTCGAGGGCACCGATGAGCGCGCATACACCGAGCGACAGTACCGCCGTCTCGCGGTGCTGTGCCGGCAGCTGATACAGCGCTTTCCGGCGATCACGCCGAACCGCGTTGTCGGACATTCCGACATCGCGCCCGGGCGCAAGACCGATCCCGGACCGGCTTTCGACTGGATACGATTGAGGCGTGCGCTACAGGCTGGGGTAAAGTGAGCCAATGACGCTGATCGGGATTCTGCTGGCGCTCGGCATGGAGCGCGCACTGGGGCATTTCAGGGGATGGGGCCAGCCGGTCCTGTTCCTGGCGCTGATGCGTGGCCTGCATCGGATCGCGCCGGTGGGAGTATGGCGCTCACAGGCGTTGCCGCTGCTGGTGGTCGCAATCCCGTCCGCACTGGTCTGGTGGGGGCGGGAGCAGATCGGCAGTCCGCTGCTGGAGCTGGCGATTTCCGCAACGATCCTGCTGCTGTGTCTCGGTCCACGCGATCTGGCCGAAGAAGTGCACGAGCTGATCAAGGCCCGGGAAGCCGGCGACCGCGAGCGCGCCGAGCATCTTTCGCGGGCCTTGCAGCGGGGGCCGAACCCGGGCGAGTCGCATCGGACGTTGCTCGGGGCGCTGTTCATCCAGTCGCACGAAAAACTGTTCGGTGTGCTGATCTGGTTCTTCCTGGTCGGCCCGGCGGGCGCGGTTGCCTATCGCATTGCCAGCCGCCTGCCGCGCTTCCTGTCGGAAACCGCAGCGAATTCCGACGCGCTGCGCTGGGCCGACCTGATCCATGCCGCGCTGGCGTGGATCCCCGCCCGCTGTACGGCGTTGCTGTTCGGGATGGCCGGCAGCCTGGACGATGCGCTGCACGCCTGGCGCGCGCTGATGCGCGAGCCCGAGCATGAATGGCGGATGCAGACCTGGGCCGTACTGGCCGAAGTGCCGACTGCATCGCTCGACTTCGAGGAGGCCGACGGTGCGGCCGTGGTGCCGGCAACGCTCGAGGCGACGATGCGCGAGGTGCTGCGCATGCAGTGGCGGGCGTTGCTGATCCTGCTGGCGTGCTTTGCCTTGTTTGCGACCGGCACGCTGTTGTGAGGCACGGCTGGATCGGGCTGGCGCTCCTGGCCTGTGCCGCGAGTGCCGCGGCGGCCGAGCGCGTGGTTACGCTGGCGCCGCATCTGGCGGAGCTGGTCTGCGCGGTCGATGCCTGCGAGCGCCTAGTCGGCGTCGTGGCGTATACGGACGCGCCCCCCGCGGCGGCGGCATTGCCTCAGGTCGGCGATGCGTTCAACGTCAATCTCGAGGCGGTCCTCGCGCTACAGCCGGATCTGATCCTGGCCTGGGACGCGGGGACGCCGGCATCGCGGATCCAGCGGCTCGAGTCGCTGGGGCTGCGCGTCGAGGTGATCGCGGTGCGGGGACTGGACGACATCGCCGTCGCGCTCGAGCGGGTCGGGGTGCTGGTCGGCGCGGCGGACGCCGGCCGGGACAGCGCCGAGCGCTATCGGCAGCGCCTCGGCGCATTGCGGCAGCGCTATGCGGATCGTGCCACGCTGCGCGCGTTCTATTTCACCCAGACCGATCCGCCGTTCAGCGTCAATCGACGCAGCCCGATCGACGAGGCCTTGCGGCTGTGTGGTGCCGACAATGTGTTCGCCGACATGCCGGCGATCGCCGGGGCGGTCAGCCTGGAGGCGATCGTGGCGGCGCGACCGGAGGTGGCGATCTACTCCCTGCAGGAGGATGCCGCTGCGGTCGCGAAATTGTGGCGGCGCCTGCCGGCGCTGACGATCTCCGATCCGGCGCGGCAGGTGCGGGTCGATGCCAACACGCTGACCCGGCAATCGCCGCGGGTGCTGGATGGGATCGACGCGCTGTGTCGGGGGCTCGACCGGGTCCGGGCGCTGAGCGCCGCGGACGACTAGCCGTTCTTGCGCCAGGTCGACTCCGGTGCGTTGTCGCCGCGCCCGAGCTGCCGGGCAATCACGAACATCAGGTCGGACAACCGGTTCAGGTAGCGCAGGCCGGTGTCGTTGGCCAGCGGTGCCTCCTGATGCATGCGCCACAGCGTGCGTTCGGCGCGCCGGGCGACCGCGCGTGCCAGGTGGGCGCTGGCGGCGGCCGGGCTACCGCCCGGCAGGATGAATTCCTTGAGCGGTGGCAGCGTCGCGTTCAGATCGGCGAGCGCCTGATCCAGAGCCAGTACGTGGGTGTCGTCCAGGGCGCGGTGGCCCGGCAGGGCCAGTTCGCCGCCGATGTCGAACAGGCGGTGCTGCACGTCCTCCAGCACCGCATCGATCGCGGCCGGCAGCCCGTGCGCGCGCAACATGCCGACGTGGCTGTTGAGTTCGTCCACGTCGCCCATTGCGGTAAAGCGCGCGTCGGTCTTGGGCAGCCGCGAGCCGTCGGCGAGCCCGGAGGTCCCGCTGTCACCGGTGCGGGTGGCGATCTTGCTGAGGCGATGTCCCATCGGAAGTCTCGGTTGTGCGGGCGGCGCCGGAGGTGCTGGCCCCCGGCGCCGCAGGCTATCAGTTTGAGTAGCGGAGCGTCAGGTAAGCCGTGCGCCCGGGTTGGGCGAAGCCGGCGGCGGTCTGATAGTCCTTGTCGAGCGCATTGTCGATCCGTGCCTGCAGCGACCAGGCGCGCGCGAACTGCAGCCGGCTGACGAGATTGAGCAGGGCATAGCCGCCGCTTTCAGTGGCGGCACCGCTTTGTGCGTCGACGTCCGGACGACGGCCCTGTGCGAGGACCTCGATCCCGGCCTCGTCGCGGCCGATCCGGTACAGGGCGCTGAAGTGGGCCGAGCGGCGCGCGCGGCGCAGCAGCGCTTCGCCGCTGCTGCGGTCCTCGGGGTCCTGGGCGATGCCGCCGGCATTGAAGGCCCAGCGTCCGACTCGGGCGGTGTAGTCGAGCTCGAGCCCGCGGTTGCGGTAACGGTCGATGTTGACCGCGTGAAAGCCGAAGCTGGGATCGTCGGCCGGTGCGGCGGGATCGAAGACGACGGCGATGAGATCGTCGACATTGCTCTGGAACACGCTCAGGCGCAGCGACTGCGTCTGGCCGATCGATTGCTGCCAGAACATCTCGACGTTGGTGGCGCGTTCGGAATCGAGATCCGGATTGCCGCCGAAGCCGAAGCGGTCGGTTGCGTCGGGAGCGCGGAAGGCGGTCCCCGCAGCGGCGCCGACGCGGATGCGGTCGGTCAGGGACCAGCCGTATTCGGCATTCCAGGTCCACTGGCTGCCGAAGGCGTCATGGTCGGTGAACGCGGCCGCCAGCAGCGTCCGGTGCGGGCCGCGGTTCCATTCCTGCTGCAGGTACGCGGACCAGATGTCGCGATCTTCCTCGATCAGGGTTCCGTAGCTCAGCGCGTCCACCGACTCGCGTGCGTAGCGCAGGCCGCCGCTCAGTCGATACTTCGGGCCGAAGTCGAGGGTGTGATGCCAGTCGGCACTCGGGCGGACGGTGCGGACGCGATCCTTCTGCCCCAGATAGTTCGCCTGTTGCTGGCGGATGTCGTCGACCATGCGCCGCAGGCTCAACTCGGTGTGCCAGATGCCGGTGAGCGACAGGCGCGCGTTGAGCTGCGCAACCTGGTTGCGGAAGTCCTGGTCCAGCGGCTGGTTGCCGAAGCCGGGATCGCAGAAGTCGACGTATTCGGTGTTGCCTTCGGCATGGAAGAAGCGTGCGTCGTATTCGGCGCGTCCGGCTTTGCCGCCGGCATTGACCGCGAAGCTGTTGCGGTCGTAACCCCGGTCGGGGCCGCCGAAGGCGCAGGGCGCGATCCCGTCGCTGTGGGCGGTCTGGGCCTGCAGGCCGATCCCGTGGTCGGCGCCGGCGAAGCTTGAATGCAGCGTCGCCTCACGCGTGCCGAGCGAACCGCCGCGCAGGCTGCCGCCGATCGAGGTGCCGTCCGGCGCGCGCGTGATGATGTTGATGACGCCGGCGATCGCGTCCGATCCGTAGAGCGTCGCGCGCGGGCCCTTGAGCACTTCGATCCGCTCGATCAGCTCCGGTGACAGATTCTGCAGCGCGGCGCCTCCCGCGGTGGCGGGGTTGAGGCGGGCGCCGTCGATCAGGATCAGGGTGTGATTCGACTCCCCGCCCCGCAGGAACACCGAGGTCACCTGGCCGGGGCCGCCGTTGCGGGCGATCTCGACGCCGGTCACGGTGCGCAACAGCTCGGCGATGTCGATCGCCTGGGCGCGCTCGATGTCGGCGCGGGTCAGAATGGTCAGGTCCGCCAGCGCCTGGCTCTGCGGCAGCGGCGTGCGCGTCGCGGTGACGGTGATCGGATCGAGCTGCTGGGTCGATTGCGCCCACGCGGGCACGGCAAAGGCCGCCAGAACGGCCAGGGTGACTGCTTTCACGGCATGCTCCCGTACCGCATCCCCGCGGTACACTGAGTGTGAGATTTCCGGCATGGGGCCGGGCCCGGCAGGCCGGTCTCCGGGCTTCTGGCGTGTTGTCTTGGAGGTCGTCTTCCCGACCGGAGGGTCAGTGACGGCGAGCCTTCTGGATTGCCAGTTACCGTTGCGGGGGCAGCGTGGGCGTCTCACCCACTTCCCGTTTCACCGCACCAACGTGCGGCACCTGCGTGGCGTCATTGTAGCCCGGACCGTGTTCGGGGCGGGTATCATGCGCGGCCCAAGGAGACTCGTTATGAACAGCCCGCGCCCTTCCGCCGTGGTCGATGCGGCCCTGACCGCCGCCCGCGCCGCGTCCGACATCATCCGCAAAGCCTTTCGTGGCAACTTCGACGTGCAGTTCAAGGCCGACGCCAGTCCGGTGACGGAGGTCGACGTCGGTGCCGAACGGGCGATCAAGGCGGTGCTGCAGGAACGCTACCCGGAATACGGATTCTTCGGTGAGGAAACCGGACGCGATCACGCCGATGCCGACGATCTGTGGCTGGTCGACCCGATCGACGGGACCAAGGCCTTTGTCCGCGGTTATCCGGTGTTCTCGGTCCAGATCGGTCTGATGCACCGGGGCGAGCTGGTCATGGGGGTCTCCTGTGCGCCGTGCTGGAACGAAGGGCTGGGCGAGCTGATCTGGGCCGAATCCGGGCAGGGGGCCTGGCGCGGTCTGCTGGATACGCCGCTCGACGCTTTCGAGCGCCTGCGGGTTTCGGAGATCGACCAGCTGGGCAAGGCGACCCTGTCGACCGGCAATCTTGCGACACTGGCGGCGTCGCCGCAGTGGCCCGAGCTGGGACGTCTGATTCCGCAGCTCAACCGCATCCGCGGCTATGGCGACTTCCTGCACTACCACTTCCTTGCGGCGGGCAAGCTCGATGCGGTGGTCGAGTCCGACGTGAACATTCTCGACATTGCCGCGTTGGCGGTGATCGTGCGCGAAGCCGGTGGGCGGTTCACCGATCTCGACGGCCGACCGCTCGGCCTCGACACCCGGACGGTGCTGGCGAGCAACGGCAAGATGCACGACGCCTTCGCCGGGCTGGCACTCGGCGGTTGACGATCCCCGAGGAGGGAATCAGGCCGGCGTGCGCAGGCTGATGCGCTGCCAACCCCGCTTGCCGGCCAGCTCTTCGAGGATGGGGTCGGCGTCGACGGCCACCGCGGTGTCGGCCATTTCCAGCAGCGGAATGTCGTTGTGCGAATCGCTGTAGCAGCTCATGTAGCTGCAGGGCGCTGCTTGGGCGTCGATCCAGGCCCGCAGGCGTGAGACTTTGCCGCCCTGGAAATTGGGGATGCCGCTGATGCGACCGGTATAGATCCCGTCGACGATCTCCGGGTCGGTGGCGAGCAGATGGTCGACCCCGAGCAGGTCCGCGATCGGTTCGGTGACGAAGCGATTGGTTGCGGTGGTGATGATGAGCTGGTCGCCCTGCGCGCGATGCCGCGCGAGCAGGGCTGGGGCCTGCGCCGCCACGATCGGGGCGATCTGTTCGTCGACGAAGCGCCGGCGCAGCTCGAGCATCTGCGACAGCTCGTGTTCGATCAGGGGGCGCAGCGCGAATGCGGCGTATTCGTGAATATCCAGCGTGCCGGCTTGATACTGGCGGTAGAAACGCTCGTTCTCCCGCTCGTAGACGTCGCGCTCGACCACGCCGGCGTCGACCAGGAAGCGTCCCCACAGGTAGTCGCTGTCGCCCGCAAGGAGGGTGTTGTCGAGGTCGAAAACGGCGAGACGCATGGCGGGGGTGGATTCCGGTGGGGTGCAGGGCGCCGCAGGATAGCAGCTTGGGTAGCATCGATTGCCGGGTTTTGCCGGGCTGTGAAAGAATCGGGGCAGACAGAGATTCGACTGAGCTGCAAGTGATTGATCTGGATGGCTTCCGCCCCAACGTGGGGATCATCGTCAGCGGCGCCGACGGGCGCCTGCTGTGGGCCAAGCGCATCAATCAGAACGCATGGCAGTTTCCGCAGGGCGGCATCAATCGTGGCGAAAAGCCCAGGGATGCGCTGTTTCGCGAGCTGCACGAGGAGTTGGGGCTCGAATCCCGGGACGTCGAGATCATCGGCGTCACCGCCGGCTGGCTACGCTATCGCCTGCCGAGCCGCTACCTGCGCAAGGCGCGCGGGCGCCTGTGCATCGGTCAGAAGCAGAAGTGGTTCGCGCTGCGCCTGACCGCACCGGAGTCGGCGGTGCGCTTCGACGCAACCGCCAAGCCGGAATTCGACGGATGGCGCTGGGTGGACTACTGGCATCCCCTGACCGAGGTCGTCGAGTTCAAGCGCGATGTCTATCGGCGTGCGCTCAACGAACTCGCGCCGCTGATGGGGATCGAGCCGCGCGACCGCGTGCGTCGACCGGCGATCGCAGCCTGACGGAACCGGACTGCTGTCGGTTCCGGTTTACGTCCGGCATTGACAATCGTTCTCATTTACTTTTACGATTCAGACATCATGTATGTCTGCGTCTGCAAAGCTGTCACCGATCGCGCCATCCGTCGCGCCGTCCGCGAGGACGGGGTGACGACGCTGCGCGAGCTGTCGCGGATGCACGGCGTGGGGACGGGATGCGGCAAGTGCGTGCCCGAGGCCCGTCGTCTGCTGGCCGAGGCCCTCGCGGAAGCGCCGGCGCGATCGCTGCCGCCGGCGGCAGCGGTGATCGAGCAGGTGGCCATCGGCTGACCGACTCCGGATCGGCGTGCCGGTCCGCCTGTCATATACTGGGCGCTCTGAACGTTCACGGAGCGCAACGATGCAGGGCGACGCCAAAGTAATCGAGCACCTCAACCTGGCGCTGAAGAACGAACTGACAGCGATCAACCAGTACTTCCTGCATGCGCGCATGCTCGACAACTGGGGCATGAAGCGTCTCGGCAAGCACGAGTACGACGAGTCGATCGACGAGATGAAGCACGCCGATGCGCTGGTCGAGCGGATTCTGTTCCTCGAAGGACTCCCGAATCTGCAGGATCTCGGCAAGCTTTTCATCGGTGAGGACGTCAAGGAAATCCTCGAGTGCGACCTCAAGCTCGAGAAGGAAGCCCACCCGATGTACCAGGAGGCCATCGCCTACTGCGAGAGCGTCCGTGACTACGTGACCCGCGATCTGCTGGTGCATATCCAGAAGAGCGAGGAAGAGCACATCGACTGGCTCGAGGAGCAGCTCGGGCTCATTGAGCGCATGGGGCTGCAGAACTACGTTCAGGCCGCGACCGGCGAACTGGGCGGCGCCTGACTGAGCGCTACGGCGCCTTGGCGCCGTGCGGGTCAGAACGGTTTGACGATGACCAGGATCACGACCGCGATCAGGATCAGCGCGGGAATTTCGTTGATGATCCGGTAGTGGCGTTCCGAGCGGGTGTTGCGGCGCTCGGCGAAGCGGCGCGCGATGACCTTGAGCCAGCCGTGGTAGGCGGAAAGCCCCAGCACCAGCGCCAGCTTGAGATGCAGCCAGCCCATGCCCCAGTACAGCGCCCTGGCGTAGTTCGGATCTGCGGACAGCAGCGTGGCAATCCCGAAGATCCAGGTGCCGACCATGCCGATGGTGGTGATGCCGTAGAGCTTGCGCTCCATCACACAGAAGCGCGCATGCTCATCCCCATCCCGCACCTGGGTGTGATAGACGAACAGGCGCGGCAGGTAGAACAGGCCTGCGAACCAGGACACGACGAAAATGACATGGATGGCCTTGAGCCACAGCATCTGATGCCCTCTTGGCAGGTGAACCGATGCTGCGAGTCTAGCCGGAACTGCGATGCCATATGTCGGCGCCGCGGTAGGCAGCGGCGCGGCGCGGCGCGTATGATCCTGCCCCCTGATTCATTGTGTGCAAGGTCATGATCAAGGTCGGAATCGTCGGCGGAACCGGCTATACAGGGGCGGAGCTGCTCCGGATTCTCGCGTCCCATCCGCAGGTCGAGGTCAGCGTGCTGACCTCCCGGCAGGAGGCCGGGCGCCGGGCGGATGCCCTGTATCCGCATCTGCGCGGTCACTGCGATGTGTTGTTCTCGGCGCCGGATGCCGACGCGCTTGCCGATTGCGATGCGGTCTTCTTCGCGACGCCGCATGGGACCGCGATGCAGATGGCGCCTGCGCTGGTGGATAAGGGCGTGCGGGTGATCGATCTGTCGGCGGATTTCCGCTTGCAGGACGTGGCGCAGTTCAAGCGCTGGTACGGTCTGGATCATGCATGTCCGGATCTGCTCGATGAGTCGGTCTACGGATTGCCGGAGCTGCACCGCGAGCGAATCCGGGGGGCTCGGGTCGTCGCCAATCCGGGCTGCTATCCGACGGCGGTGCAGCTTGGATTTCTGCCGCTGCTGGAGGCGGGGCTGGTCGCGACGGACGGATTGATCGCGGACTGCAAGTCAGCGGTCAGCGGTGCCGGACGCGAGGCCAAGGTGGCGTCGCTGTTCTGTGAGGTCGGCGATTCGTTCAAGGCATACGGGGTTTCGGGGCATCGTCACTGGCCCGAGATCGGACAGGGCCTGGATGCCATCGCCGGGGAGACCGTCGGGGTGACTTTCGTGCCGCACCTCCTGCCGATGATCCGCGGCATCCATGCGACGCTGTATGCGCGGCTCAAGGATCCGGATGTCGATCTGCAGGCGGTGTTCGAGCGCCGTTTCGCTGGCGAGGTCTTCGTTGATGTCATGCCGTCCGGTGCGCATCCGGAGACGCGCAGCGTCCGCGCGTCCAATACCTGCCGTTTGGCGGTACATCGTGCTCCGGACGGCAAGACTGCGATCGTGCTCAGCGTGATCGACAATCTCGTCAAGGGGGCGTCCGGGCAGGCCGTGCAGAATCTCAATCTGATGTTCGGCTTCGATGAGCGGACGGCGTTGAGCAGCCCGCCACTGGCGCCCTGAAGTCCGGCACCGATGCAGCACAGGATCGTCATCACGCGGCACCGGCCGTGGCTCAAGCCCTTGATGATCGGGGGCGGCGCTTTCGTCCTGGCGATCGGGGCCTGGATTCTTTACTCGTATACGCGCGCCTCTACCGTCACCGAGTTCGAGCGCGCCCGGATCGAAGTCGAGCAGCTGCGGGCGGAGCGCCGCGATCTGACCCGTGAACTGCGGGCGGCCCAGGAAAAGGTCCGCTCGATGCAGGATCAGGCGGTCTACGTCCAGCGCTCGCAGGACATCGACACGCAGGCTTGCAGCGCGATCCAGGACTCGCTCGCCCAGCTGCAGGCGGAGGCCTCCGATCTGCGCGAGCAGCTGGCGTTCTACCGCGGCATCGTCGCGCCGGAGCAGGCGCGGGCCGGCGTCCGTGTCTACGAGTTTCGCGTGTTTCCCGGCGCCGATGCCACGCGATACCGATACGATCTGGTGTTGATCCAGTCGGTGCGCCATGAGGCTCGAGTCGGTGGTCGCATCGACATCAATCTGTTCGGCGTGGAGGGCGGGCGCGACAAAAGCTATGCGCTGGCGGACCTGGTGACCGATGAAGCGGCACGAAATCTGCTATTTTCACTCAAGTATTTTGAGGAATTCAGCGGCGAGTTCAGGATTCCGGATGGCTTCGAGCCCCGCCGTGTCGAGGTCACGTTGGTTCCGAGTGAAAAAGGCGCGCCGAACGTCGATGAATCGTATGACTGGAAAAGGGCGCTGATAGGCGGAGGTGGTTGACATGTTCGGTGGCAATGGCAAGAAGAGCAGCAGCGAGGCGGCGACGAGTGTGGATACATTGATTGGTCGACAGACCGAGGTTTCGGGCGACGTGCGTTTCACCGGCGGGCTGCATGTCGACGGCAAGATCAAGGGCAAGGTCATCGCCACCGGCGACAAGGCGTCTGCGCTGTCAGTCAGCGAGAGCGGGACGATCGAAGGCGATGTACGGGTGCCGAGCATCGTGCTCAACGGAACGGTCGTCGGCGACGTGCATGCGTCGACCAAAATCACGCTCGCGGCCAAGGCGCGTGTGACCGGGAACGTGTTCTACCGCGTGATCGAGATGGAAGGCGGGGCGCAGGTCAACGGCCAGATGGTGCACGAATCCGCAAACGCCGCGGCTGCCGGACTCAACACCATGGGAGACGGTATTTCCCAGACCGGTGATGACGCTCAGACAGCGGACGAGCTTGAGGCGCGTCGCGCCAAAGGGACCGTCATCAACGGATAAACCGAGATGACCGATATGTCAGAGAACACAGCGATTGACGACGCGCCATTGGTGTTTACCGACTCGGCGGCCAACAAGGTGCTCGAGCTGCTGCGCGAGGAAGACGATTCCGAGCAGATGCTGCGGGTGTTCGTGACCGGCGGCGGATGTTCCGGATTCCAGTACGGCTTCAAGTTCGAAAAGCAGGCGGAAGAGGACGACACGCTGGTCGTCAAGAATGGCGTCACGCTGCTGGTCGATCCGATGAGCGTGCAATATCTCATCGGCGCAGAAATCGATTACAAGGAAAGCCTTGAAGGCGCCCAGTTCGTGATCCGCAACCCGAACGCCACGACCAGCTGCGGCTGCGGAAACTCGTTTTCGGTCTAGCGCGATCGCGCGTCGGTACGCAGAGGGCGTGCCGACGTCGGTCGCGGTATGCGTCCGGCTACACGCTCACGTGTAGCGCTTCGGTCCGGTGTCACGGATGGTAGAGCGCGCCGAGCACCGCGGGGCGGCTCGCTCCGGTCACGCTCGGCAGGTTTCCCGGACGATCATTGACCCGTTGCCAGGCCAGCCATGCAAACGCGGCAGCCTCCACCCATTCCGGCGCGATGCCGACCGCGTCGGTCGTGGTGACCTCCAGTTGCGGCGCGAGGGCGCGGATGCGCTCCAGCAGAAAGTGATTGCGGGCGCCGCCCCCGCACACGTACATGCGGCGGGGTTCCGCCGCCGCGGTCGCGAGCGGATCGGTGATCGAGCGTGCAGTCAGCTCGCACAGCGTGCGCTGCACCGTATCCGCCGGCAGGCTTTCGATCCCGGGGTGACGGCGCCGTAGCCAGTCGAGATTGAAATAGTCGCGCCCGGTGCTCTTGGGGGGCGGGGCGGAGAAGTACGCGTCTCCCAGACAGGCGGAGAGGAGTTCCTCGTCGAGCGCGCCCGTAGCGGCCCAGGCGCCGTCCCTGTCGAAGGGTTCGCCGCGGTGGAGATGGACCCATTCGTCCATCAGCGCGTTACCGGGGCCGGTATCGAATCCGGTCGTGTCGTCATCGACGACGGTGACGTTGGCGATGCCGCCGATGTTGAGCACCACGCAGGGCCTGCTATGGCCGGCGATGGACTGGTGAAAGGCGGGGACCAGCGGTGCGCCTTGGCCGGCAAGCGCCATGTCGGCGCGGCGAAAGTCAGCGACGACGGGAATGCCGCTGCGCACGGCGATCCAGCTCGGATTTCCGAGTTGAATGGTGTTGCCGGTTTCCGAGGCGTCGTGAAAGACGGTCTGCCCGTGAGAGCCGATGGCGGCCACATCTTCTGCGGATATCGCGGCCGTCCTGAGCAGGGCGTCCACGGTGTCGCTGAAGCAGCGGGCGACGGCGATATCGAGCCTGGCGATGTCGCGAATCGTGACCGCGGCGTCGGGAGACGCCTGCAGCGCCAGCAGCTGACTGCGGACCGGTTCAGGATAGGGCGAACTCAGTGTTGCTTCGATCGCCACGATGCGATTGCCGATGACGTGACAGAGCGCCGCATCGACAGCGTCCATGCTCGTCCCGGACATCAACCCGATGCAGCGCACCGGATGGTTCGATGACTCGGAGGTGCCCCTGATCAACTACTGGACCTGGGTTGGATCGACCTGCTCCGCCTGGGCCACCTGACTGTCGGACAGCGACTCGAGCTGCGCCAGCAGCGGGGCCGTCTCGGTACGCCAGCGCGGTGCGATCGAACGCGGCAGCGGCGCGGAGCGCGGCAGCGCGACTGTCATCGGATTCTTGTGAATGCCGTTGATGCGGAATTCGTAGTGCAGATGTGGCGCGGTCGCCAGGCCCGAGGAGCCGACGTATCCGATGACCTGCCCCTGCTGTACGCGCGAGCCGTTGTGCAGCCCCGATCGGTACCGGGACAGGTGCGCATACAGCGTCGTGTATTGCGAGCCGTGCTTGAGGATGACGACGCGGCCGTAGCCGCCCTTTACGCCCATGAACAGGACGCGTCCGTCCGCGGTGGCTTTGACCGGTGTGCCGGTGCGGGCGGCATAGTCGACGCCCTTGTGGGCGCGGATCGTGTTCAGAATCGGGTGGCGCCGGTTCGGGTTGAAGCCCGAGCTGACGCGGGCGAAGTCGACCGGAGTCCGTAGAAAGGCCTTGCGCATCGATTCGCCTTCGGGGGTGTAGTAGGCGATGTTGCCGTCGGCATCCATATAGCGTAGAGCCCGATAGCTCTGGCCGCGATTGATGAATTCGGCTGCGAGGATGTCGCCATCACGGACTTTTTCGCCGTCCTTGTAGAGCTCCTCGTAAATCACCGAAAAACGGTCGCCGACGCGCAGATCCAGGGCGAAGTCGATGTCGTAGCCGAACATCTCGGCCAGCTGCATCAGCAGTCGGTTCGACAGGCCGGCACGCTGTCCGTCCAGGAACAGGGAATTGCGAATGACGGCGCTCGCCTGCCTCTGCTGGCGTTCGATCTCCGCCGCAATGGTCATGGCCTCTAGTCCTTCAGCGCCGCGGCGGATCTGCAGCGTGGTGGTCTCGTCGAGTTCGTAGCGAAGCTCCTCGAGCTTCTGCTCCGGCGTCTTCAGCAGCACCAGCTTTTCCCCGGCGCGCAGGGACTTCAGTTTCGCAGCGTCCTTGCTCAGGCGAACCGTCGCCATGGCTTCCGAGAAGCCCAGGCCCTGCTGTTCGAAGATGTCGGAAAGCGTCTGTCCTTTCTGGACGACCACGGTTTCCCACTGACTCGCCGGCGGGGCTTCGAGGTCGTCACCGACCGCGGCCTGAAGATCGGTGTCGAGTGCGCTGTCGAGTTCGTCGACGGCTTCCTGCAGGGTGGCTTCGGGAGAAGCGGGGGCGGCGGTGGCCGCATGCCGGCTCGCCGTGCCCTCGTGGGCGGCGACCGCTGCGAGCATGGCGACGCAGAGCGTCGCAATCATCACGGGGCGACGGGCCGAACGGCGAAAGGGCGCGTCGGCTGGGCTATAATCCAGTCTCATTCTCTAACCTGAAAACCCGTCAGAACCTGCGGAGCAGTCCTGGCGGATCAGCTGTAGGCGAAGTTGTGTGCGGCCGAAGCGGCATCGGAACACGGAATACGGGCTAAGAAACCATAGTTGACCGTGGTTTGCAAGAAAATCCCGATGGTATTTCGAGCTTGGCCGAAGGTGCGCCCAGCGGGTTATCTTCCTGCCCTGCAATTCAAGAAACATGCCGAATTCCGACCTTATCGCCGAGCTTGAGCGTGGCACCGACGAGATTCTGCCCCAGGACGAGTTCCGCAAGCGTCTGACGGAGGCCACGGACAGCGGCCAGAAGCTGCGGATCAAGGCCGGCTTCGATCCGACGGCCAAGGACCTGCACTTGGGCCACACCCTGCTTCTGAATCGCTTGCGGGCGTTCCAGGAGGCGGGGCATGAGGCCATTTTCCTGATCGGCGACTTCACCGGGATGATCGGTGATCCGACCGGGAAGAACGAGACGCGCAAGCCGCTGACCCGAGAAGAGGTCGAGGACAACGCCCAGACCTATAAGGAACAGGTGTTCAAGATTCTGGACCCGGACAGGACCACGATCGCCTTCAATAGCCACTGGCTCGACAAGCTCGGTGCCGAAGGCATGATCCGTCTGGCGGCGCAACACACCGTGGCGCGGATGCTGGAGCGTGACGACTTCAGCAAGCGTTACTCCACCCAGCAGCCGATCGCCGTACACGAGTTTCTGTATCCGCTGCTTCAGGGCTACGACTCGGTCGCCCTGCAGGCCGACGTGGAGATGGGGGGTACCGATCAGAAGTTCAACCTCTTGGTGGGGCGGCATCTGCAGGGGGCGTTCGGGCAGCGGCAGCAATGCATCATGACGGTGCCGATTCTCGAAGGCCTTGACGGCGTACAGAAGATGTCGAAAAGCCTGGGCAACTACATCGGCGTCAACGACGCCCCGGGTGATATGTTCGGCAAGATCATGTCCGTCTCGGACAGTCTGATGTGGCGTTACTTCGAGCTGCTGTCGTTCCGTCCACTGGCCGAATTGGAGCAGCTGAAAAAGCGAATCGCCGAGGGCGGGAATCCACGTGACGTTAAGATGGAGCTCGGCGTCGAGCTGGTTGCCAGATTCCACGATGCCGGGGCGGCGGAAGAGGCCAAAAAAGGATTTATCGCCCAGTTCTCTCGCGGCGCGTTGCCGGAGAACATTCCGGAGGTGCATCTGGCGGTGGGGGCTGAGGGTATCCCGTTGTTCCGGGCGCTGAAGGAGGCCGGGCTGGTTTCCAGCAATGCCGAAGGGGGGCGCATGGTCGACCAGCGAGCGGTGAGAGTGGATCAGGAGCGCGTCGAGGACCGCAATCTGATGTTGCAGGCCGGCCGTACCTATCTGCTGCAAGTGGGTTCCAGGCGCTACGCCCGGGCGCAGTTGGGTTGCGCCGACTGAGCAAGGCGAGAGGTGATGCATGAAAGGCGGGGGCGACCCCGCCTTTCGTCGTTCTGGATCTGGGCGTCTGGTCGGGGTTAGTCGTCGCGGCACCCGCGCGGCCGGGCAAGAAGTGCCCAATATGTGGGCATAAAGCGTTCATTTCCAGCGCGTTGGTGTAGTGTTGCAGGGGGGTATACGAACAACAATTCCTTTTGGATCATGGGCTTGTAGTTTTTGTGGCGATAATTCGTTGACGCGATCTGAAAAAGCCCTATTATTCGCCTCCCCGCTGACAGCGGCGCCGCAAAAAAGCGACCCTGAAGTCAGCCAGTTCGTTAACAAGAAGAGCAAGTAATTTGTGTGGGTGCTCCCGTGGATATGGCGAAGCCATATGTACACGAGAGTATCAACGTAAGCCTGATTGAGCTTATGAAGATGACTCTTCATCTGCTGGAGGCACTTTGGTGCTGAAGGTGGAATAGGATTGAAGCTTTACACTTTCAAGTGGAGAGTTTGATCCTGGCTCAGATTGAACGCTGGCGGCATGCCTAACACATGCAAGTCGAACGAAGTTTGGGTGCTTGCATCCAAGCTTAGTGGCGGACGGGTGAGGAATACGTAGGAATCTGCCCTAGAGTGGGGGATAGCCCGGGGAAACTCGGATTAATACCGCATGATCTCTACGGAGCAAAGCAGGGGACCGTAAGGCCTTGCGCTCTGGGAGGAGCCTACGTCTGATTAGCTAGTTGGCGGGGTAATGGCCCACCAAGGCGACGATCAGTAGCTGGTCTGAGAGGACGATCAGCCACACTGGGACTGAGACACGGCCCAGACTCCTACGGGAGGCAGCAGTGGGGAATATTGGACAATGGGCGAAAGCCTGATCCAGCAATGCCGCGTGTGTGAAGAAGGCCTTCGGGTTGTAAAGCACTTTAGCCAGGGAAGAAAACGCTCAAGTTAATACCTTGAGTCTTGACGGTACCTGGAGAATAAGCACCGGCTAACTCTGTGCCAGCAGCCGCGGTAATACAGAGGGTGCGAGCGTTAATCGGATTTACTGGGCGTAAAGCGTGTGTAGGCGGTTATTCAAGTCGGTTGTGAAATCCCCGGGCTCAACCTGGGAATTGCTTCCGAGACTGAATGACTAGAGTACGGTAGAGGGCGGTGGAATTTCCGGTGTAGCGGTGAAATGCGTAGATATCGGAAGGAACACCAATGGCGAAGGCAGCCGCCTGGGCCTGTACTGACGCTGAGACACGAAAGCGTGGGGATCAAACAGGATTAGATACCCTGGTAGTCCACGC